>MDSZ01092472.1_pt1 | contig 56780 bp, 45 predicted proteins | sample 811201 | NCBI WGS metagenome assembly MDSZ01 (sample SAMN05326647, study PRJNA326480) | marine metagenome | isolation source: seawater | place: Indian Ocean: North | collected 2010
CGGCATTACCAGTGATTGTGATCTGACCTCCTGTCATGCCCTGGCCTGCATGACGGCCAATTGACCCGTAGACAATCATTGTCCCCGAACCCATTTCCGTGCCCAACCAGTGAACACGGGAAAAGTCACCATGGCATTCGATGCAATGATCATTAGTCGTTCCTTGCACAACACAGGTATCACCCAGCAGACACGGAACACCATCGGCAGAAATCTTGAGATGGGATATTTCCAGAAGAGAAAGACCAAAGACACGTTCTGGAATTATTCCTTTAAAATCGATTGATAGCGGTGAACTTCCGCTATATGAAGCGTCGTATTTCGTTCGATCGAGGATGAGTGGCATTGAAGGGCACGCCTACATCATTTTTCTACAGTACTGAGCTCATTGCTCAATTGCGCAAAGTGTTTCCCAAGAGAATCAATGATCGTCGCACGAGAATAAAGGATACCACGAAAGAGGAAACGGATTCGTAAATCCTTTGTTTTCTGACATATCGAAAGATTTCTTCAGTGAAGGTTGTGCCTGATTAGAATGAAATAAAGTATTGCGTGTGTTTCTTCTGGGCATTGAGCAAGCGGATGTCCTTGTAGTTTGAAATCCGACCCGTGTGAACCAGCCAGACTCGGTTGTATGAGTGCATCGTGAGGCCTGTATTGCGTGAAAGCCCTTAACTCGGCAGGTTGCAGACCCACCGACTCCTTGTTGCGAACAGGTGTTCTGTACGCAGTAGATGAGTGGGGTGGTCCAGAAGATTAGCTCTTATTTTTCGCACTCATGTGAAACTTTTGGGGTCGAATGGGTCGTGGCGTTTGGCTGTGTAGCAAAAAATACGAAAAAACTGAAAAGGTGCTTGTTGGGAGTGGGCATGGCCGCTTTGACCTGTATACTGAGGCCCACCCCTTGTGGGGCCGTCTCTGCATCTCGGATCTGTCGGAGCATATATGCGTTTCACTCTTCTTGATCGAATTGTTGCTGTTGAGCCTGGAAAGAGCATTACAGCAACAAAGTCATTGTCACTGTCTGAAGAGTATCTAGCCGATCACTTTCCATGTTTTCCTGTGATGCCAGGGGTTCTCATGCTTGAAGCAATGACTCAGGCGGCTGCTTGGACAATCCGTCTTGGTGAAGACTTTGCGCACAGTATTGTTGTTTTGCGTCAGGCAAAAAATGTGAAATATGGAGACTTTGTAGAACCCGGAAGAGTTCTTACAGTGACTGCAGAAGTGCTTTCACAAGATGAGACAACGACAAAAGTGAAGGCGAGTGGCACTGTTGGTGACAGATCGAGTCTTACTGCTCGATTAGTTCTTGAACGATACAACATGGCCGATCGTCGTCCATACGGTGACGCGATCGATGCTCGTGTTCGATCAGAGATGAGGAAGCTTTGGGGGATTCTCAACCCATCCGTTCGGAGTGACGCTCCCCCTCGTCGAGTCGTTTATGGTGGACCGAATGCAGGTTTCCCAGAGGCCACGCCTCCCTCGGATGTACCAAGCCTGGTTCGATAATAACGACAAAAAGGACGGTTCTGAGGCAGGTTTTCCCGGTTATGCGGCTTGCGTACAGCGGCTCTGAGTAGTTTCGGGTTCCCTTCTCGGCGGGTCGACAGTACAAACGGTGTCTAACGTTTGGATTTTTTGCCCTCTCTTACAATATAAGGTGCCTGTCGATGCCATCGCGTGATGAAATCTTTGAGAAAGTTCGAGCTGCTCTCGTTGATGCTTTAGGTGTAGATGATGATGAAGTTACACCTGAAGCCACAATGGTAGGCGATCTTGGTGCTGAGTCGATCGACTTTCTTGATATTGTCTTTCGCCTTGAAAAATCCTTTGGAATCAAGATTCCTAGAGGTGAGTTATTTCCTGAGGATGTCCTGTCAAGCACGGAATATGTGGCCGATGGAAAATTGAACGCCGCGGGAATAGCTGCACTCAAAGAACGAATGCCATTTGCGGATCTTTCAAAGTTTGAGGCGGATCCGAGTGTTCAAAACTTTGCCAACACACTTACCGTTGAAGACATGGTGCGGTACGTTCAGAGTAAGGTAGGAGGCTAATCGGCCACCGAAATATCTGACATGCGTTGGTTCTGGATCGATCGTTTTGAAGAGTTTGTGCGAGGCAAACATGCCACGGCCGTGAAAAATGTGTCGTTGGCTGAGGAGCATATGCATGACCACTTCCCGGGTGTGGCATTAATGCCAAACTCACTAATTGTGGAAGGCATGGCACAAGCGGCAGGTCTTCTGGTCGCAGAAGCGATTGATTACAATCGACGAGTTGTTTTGGCAAAAGTTTCTAAGGCAGAATTCAACTTCGATGCTGTCCCTGGAGACATGATCAAGTTTCATGCAGAGATTATTGACTTGAAGCCAACAGGCTCTTTCACTCGTGTGAAGACAACGATTGGTAGTGAGGTTCAAGGGCAGGCCGAAATCTTTTTTGCTCATTTAGAGCCCGGAGAAGGCGTTCCCAAATTATTTGAGCCCGAAGAGTTGCTTCGCTGGTTAGATCAAATGCATATTTATGATGTTGGTCGCGATGAGGCTGGGCAGCCGCTACCTCGCCCAGACTGGTAGGTTTTGGTCTGGTAAGTAGCTCCTAGAAAGGAAGATTTTCTGATGGGTGCCGGGCGGCGGAGAGTCGTAATCACTGGGATGGGGTGCGTGACTCCGTTAGGAGTCAAAGTTGACCAACTGTGGGAAAATCTCAAGGCATCAAAGTCGGCTGTTGGTCTCACAACAGTTTTTGATGCATCTAAGTTTCCCACGAAGATTTCTGCTGAGGTTCGGGATTGGTGTGTCACTGACGAAGGTGAAGACGCAAAACAATGGGAGTTTTGTGGTCGGCATACGAAGTTCGCTGCGGGTGCCGCACGACAAGCCATGCGTGATGCTGGTCTTGAAAAAGGTCTTCCTGCAAATCCCACTAAACTGGGTATCTATCTTGGAAGCGGTGAAGGCCAACAGGATTTTGATGCGTTCACCAATATGATGATGGCTGCTATCTCTGGTGATACGCTGGATGTTGCCCAATTTACAAAGCTTGGCCTTGAGACACTTCATCCATTGACTGAGGTTGAGCAGGAGCCCAATATGCCGGCTGCCCACCTCGCTGGCATGTTTGATGCTCAAGGGCCAAACCTTAACTGCCTGACAGCTTGTGCGGCCTCCAGCCAGGCAATCGGTGAGGCGACAGAGTTGGTACGTCGTGGCGACGCTGAAGTTATGCTGTCTGGTGGGACTCACAGTATGATTCATCCATTTGGGGTTACGGGCTTTAATCTGCTAACGGCTCTTTCCACCAGAAACGATGAGCCGACTCGAGCAAGTCGACCATTTGATAATGAGCGAGATGGTTTTGTTCTTGGTGAAGGAGCAGCCATGGTTGTACTTGAGGAGTTGGAGCACGCCAAAAAACGTGGTGCTCACATTCATGGTGAGATTCTTGGGTACGGTTCAACGGCGGATGCGTATCGAATAACGGATACTCATCCTGAAGGACGAGGGGCGACTTCGTGTATCAGGATGGCTTTAGCAGATGCAGGTCTGGGCATTCATGACATTCATTACATCAATGCTCACGGGACCAGTACAGACGTGAATGACAAGGTAGAGACGCTTGCCATAAAAAACGTCTTCGGTGAACACGCCTATAAAATCCCCGTGTCTAGCACAAAAAGCATGATGGGGCATCTCATTGCCGCTGCAGGAGCAACAGAACTGATTGTGTGTCTTCTAGCTATTCGTGATGGTGTGATGCCCCCAACAATCAACTATGAGAACCCTGACCCAAATTGTGACCTTGACTATGTTCCAAATGAGGCCCGTGAGGAAGTCTGCGAGCGAGCCTTGTCAAATAGTTTTGGTTTCGGCGGTCAAAATATCTCCTTAATTGCAGGTCGCTATCACGCATAGGTTCTCCATAGGGACGCCAGACTCGCGCAGACTGCCTATTTTCTGTTAGTGATGTTTTCTCAATCACTGCGACCCTATTGACCGATACAAGTTGCCAGTTGGTGGTTTCTGTTTAGCCTTTTTGGAACATCCTATGAAATCTTTATTGGGACTACTTTTAGCAATCATCGTCCTATCAACCACGAGTGGCTGTTCAATTATCGATCGGCTGTTTTTGCTGAATACTGACAATCCATATGGACGACATGGGCATCATTACAACGGAGCTTGCGGTGAAGGTGCTTGCGGTCCAGGGGGCTGTGAACATGGAGCGTGCGGTTCTACCGGCTGTGAAGCGTGTGTAAGTGGAACGTGTCGTCAAGATCAGTACGGTGGGCTCGCCAAGCATCGGCTCACTCCAGAAGAGCGAGCAGCCCTTGAGTGCTCTGATTACGGTGCAGTAGCCCCAGCTGGACCCCCATCGGGAAGTGTTGCATACCCGTATTACACAACACGTGGGCCTAGAGACTTTCTTGCGAAGTGTCCACCATCCATCGGGCCATAACGCCTCGGCATGACGGGGGGCCGGGTTGCCGATAGGCTAATAAGTCTGTTCGGCAATCCGTTTTTCATTGGCATTAGGTGAGGATACGACATGGCACAATCTTCAGACCCGTCCAATCTTTCTCCTGGAACTAATGCTGCCGGGCGTTTAACTCTCATTGGTTGGTTAGTATGTGGCATTGCTGGAATTGGTTTTGCCTTTGATATCTACGAGCTTCTGATGCTTCCTTTGGTGGCACGGCCGGCACTGCTGGAGCTGGGAGGGTTTCAGCCAGGAAGTCCTGGTTTTCTTAGGTGGGTTGGTATTCTTTTCTATGTCCCAGCACTCTGCGGAGGACTGTTTGGTCTGCTTGGTGGGTATCTCACAGATCGGCTTGGTCGTAGACGGGTTCTTACCTGGAGTATTCTTATTTACGCTTTTGCTGCCTTTGCGGCTGGATTTGCGACTAGTTTACCCATGCTTCTTGTCTGTCGATGTTTTGTTTTTGTAGGCGTATGTGTGGAGTTTGTTGCAGCAGTCGCTTGGCTAGCAGAGCTTTTCCCAGACCCGAAGCAGCGCGAACGTGTTCTTGGTTACACACAGGCATTCTCATCCATTGGTGGATTGATGGTGGCTGTGGCAAACGGGATTGCAATCCAGTACGGATCAGGCTTTCCTGCCATTCAGTTGCCCGCATGGCTTTCGTTTCTGGGTACCATTGAACTAGCCCATCAGCATGAGGCGTGGCGCTATACGCTGATGTCTGGTCTCCTTCCTGCTTTACCGCTGATTCTGATTCGTCCATTCTTGCCGGAATCACCAGTGTGGGCAGCCAAGCGAGCAGCAGGTACTTTAAAACGTCCAAGCATTGCCGCATTATTTGCGCCTGATCTTCGTCGAACGACCATCACGACAGCACTTGGATTTGCATGTACGCTTGGAATTGCGTTTGGTGCCATTCAGCAAATGCCCCAAATGGTACCTGGCTTGGCTGAGGTACAAGAGTCCGCTAAAAAAGCTGGTGAACAAGCGGTTGCAGCTGCTCGTGAGAGTGGAGAGAACGATGAAGAAAAACTCTCATCTCTTGCTCGAGCAGCAGGTGCCCGTATTCGTCAGAAAACTGCTGCAGAGTACACAAAAGTGCAAGAACTTGGTGGACTGACCGGACGTTGCCTCATGGCTGTTGTACTCGCGGCAGGGCTTGCGTGGGGCTGGAAACTTCGGGTACTTCAGATTCCAGGTCTGATATTGATTCCGGTTGTTTTTTGGTTCTTTACTCGCTGGCCAAATACAACTTTTTTTGAAGTGCCCCTTGAGTGGGCATACCTTGGAAGACTTCCAGTAACGACGATGTCGTTTGGACTGTTTCTCGTAGGGCTTGTAACCGTTGGCCAGCTATCGTTCTGGGGAAATTATTTGCCGCACGTATTCCCCGTTCACTTGCGTGGTACTGGTGAGAGTTTCGCTGCGAATATTGGCGGACGGATGCTTGGTACGTCTGCAGCAGCAATCACATCTTTGATCGCTGGTCTCATGCCATACGATTCATCACCCCTGAAGTTTTCTGCAGCAGCAGCCATTGTGGGCACGACTATCTGTATCGTTGGGCTCATTGTCGGTTTTCTTTTACCTGAGCCAAGTGGTGAGCTTGATGGCTAGCGTTTAATTGCTGCTTTTCAAAACACGTGCTGGAAGAGATAACGATTCTTCAGGTGTTCGGTTATGAATGAACTTAATTTGAGTTGTCTTGTCTGGGAGAAGAGCGAGGGGCAAGGGGAGCTTCATCGGGAATGGTAGGTACATTCCAAATCGTATAAAGGCCGATGATGACAGCCGCTAGAGCAATCCACTTCAGCCACCATGGCATAGTTCCAAGAACAAGGCTGAGTGCAATAACAACTGCTACGAGTGCAAAGGCTCTGTTCTTTGTTGTTCTTCGTACACCTCGATAGTGTTGCCAGTCATCAAGTGTTGGACCAAAGGTTTTTGAACGATGTAGCCAGGCATGCATGCGCGGTGACCCACGGTAAAAGCACCAACTTGCTAGCAGAAGAAAGGGCGTGGTTGGGAGTAATGGAAGGAGTGACCCAAGTACCGCCAGAGCCACGCACAGCCATCCACCAGCCACATATAAGAAGCTTTTGATAGGATCGGTTGTCGGTTTGAAATCCATGATTGAATCCGTTTAGAAGCCCCTGAATGGTAGCACGCCGCCGTTTTGATGGGGGGTATTTGTGAAGAAATCAAGGAATTCCTATGATTTTGCTCCGCGTAACACATATTCCGCTCTTGCCTGAGGAGATTCTTCGATGCCATTGGTTCCTATGCGAATTTTGCTTGATCATGCTGCTGAACATGGTTATGGCCTAGCTGCGTTCAACGTCAACAACATGGAACAGATTCAGGCAATCATGGAGGCTGCAAAGGAAACAGATTCGCCAGTAATTGTTCAGGCATCACGTGGTGCCCGCGCATACAGTCAAGACAACTATCTACGGCATCTTATGTTGGCTGCTTCGGAACTGTACCCAATGATCCCAATTGCCATGCATCAAGATCACGGGAATTCGCCGGCCACATGTCAGAGCGCAATTGATCATGGATTCACAAGTGTGATGATGGACGGTTCTCTAAAGGAAGATGGCAAGACGCCTGCTGATTTTGACTACAACGTTCAAGTGACAAAGGACGTTGTGGATCTTGCTCATCGTCAGGGTGTCTCTGTTGAAGGAGAACTTGGTTGTCTTGGTTCACTTGAAACCGGTGAAGGTGAAGCGGAGGACGGGCATGGAGCGAGTGGTAAACTCTCTCAGGATCAACTGCTCACAGATCCTGATGAAGCACAACGATTCGTTGCAGAAACAGGAGTGGATGCACTTGCTGTAGCCATCGGAACAAGTCACGGTGCGTATAAGTTCACTCGCAAGCCAGATGGAGATGTGTTGGCGATGAAGCGGATTGAAGAGATTCATGCCAAACTCCCAAACTGTCACCTTGTGATGCATGGTTCGTCAAGTGTTCCACAAGACTTACAAGACATCATCAATCGATATGGTGGCAAGATGCCACAAACGTGGGGTGTTCCAGTGGAAGAAATACAAAAAGGCATCAAGTACGGTGTTCGTAAAATTAATGTCGATACCGATTGTCGCATGGCAATTACGGGTGCTATCAGGAAGGTGCTTTCTGAGACGCCGGAAAAATTTGATCCGCGTGATTATTTGAAGCCTGCCCGTGAGGCCATGAAAAAAGTGTGTGCGGAGCGAATGGTACAATTTGGTCAGGCTGGTAACGCTGGAAAGGTGAAATGCATTTCACTAGCAGATATGGCTAAGCGGTATAGTGGCTGACCTTGAAGCATCGGCGTGATGATCTCTGAAGGGCGTTTCAGGATTGTATGGTTCATTTTTTGGAGTCGCCCGCGTCCATAATTACGGCTCAAAAGTCACGTTGCGGTGTTTTCCTAGTCGTCCTATAGTCCCTGCTCCATGGACGAAAAAAAATACGTTGCTGATCCGACTTTTCCGGGCATCATTGCGCGCGGAAAAGCAGTGCTTGAGTCAGAGGGAGACGCGATCCTCAGGCTTGCGAACCAACTTGACGGTGCATTTGAGAGAGCCGTAGATACGGTGCTGACATGCAGCGGAAATCTTATTGTAACAGGTATGGGAAAAGCTGGCCTTATCGCGAGAAAGATTTCAGCAACTCTTGCTTCAACGGGTACTCCTAGTCATTTTCTTCATCCGGCAGAGGCAATGCATGGGGACTTAGGGGTCATTCGTGGCGATGATGTCGTACTCGCTTTTTCCCAGTCTGGTGAGACGGAAGAAATGGTTCGACTTCTTCCTCATCTCACCAATCGAAATGTTCCAATTGTAGCAATTACTGCTCGAGCCAATAGCACTTTGGGACGAAACGCTTCGGTTGTTCTCAAGATAGGAGACGTACAAGAAGCCTGTGAACATCACCTCGCACCAAGCACAAGCACGGCGTTGATGTTAGCCATTGGTGATGCACTGTCACTGGTCGTGAGTAGCCAGCGAAACTTTAAGCCAGAGGATTTTGCAGCGCGGCACCCAGGTGGGAGTCTTGGCCGACAATTAGTGTGTGTTGAGGAAACCATGCGTTCCTTGTCGCAGTGTCGAACGGCTTTGCCAGAAGAGTCGGTGAGAACTGTCTTTTCTAGGCCACTGCCGAGACGACGCACGGGTGCTGTTATGGTAATCGATGATCAAGGCATGCTGCAGGGAATTTTTACGGACAGTGACCTTGCTCGGCTCTTTGAACGGCACGATGATGCTGTGATAGATGGTCCGATTCGGGCGGTGATGACTCAGCGGCCAGTTGCAATACATGTTGGATCACGGGTGAGTGATGCAGTAGCCATTCTGGACGAACACCAAATCAGTGAGCTTCCTGTTGTGGATAGTGATGGATGTCCTGTTGGGCTTCTTGATATTGTTGATCTTGTTCGCTTTGAGCCTGCTGAACAGCCTGTCACGACAAACCAAAATTCCCAAACGGCAGCCTAATTCATCACGTACTCCCAACCGTTAGCCGTTGTCTTCTGTATGGGTGAACATGACTATGGTTGAAATTGAAAATAATGTTGAGCACCGTCTTGCAGACGTTCGGTTGCTATTACTTGACTGTGATGGAGTTCTAACAACTGGTGGAGTGACGTGGGCGAATGATACGGTTGAGATGAAGACCTTTCATATTCGTGATGGTCTCGGCATAAAGCTTTGGGGTAGTGCTGGTTACCAAACAGGTATTGTGACAGGACGATCGAGTCACATTGTTGAATTACGCGCTCAGGAAATGTCAGTGTCGATTGTGCGTCAGGGAGTCCAGAATAAAAGGGAAGTTGTCGAGGAGATACTGGCTGATCAAGGGCTGACGTGGAAGCAAACTGCCTTTATTGGTGATGACCTGCCCGACCTTGCCTGTATCCGTCAAAGTGGCGTAGGAGTGGCTGTCGCGGATGCATGTCCAGAGGTGCGAGAGTCAGCCATGATGGTCACATCAGCCGATGGGGGGAAGGGAGCGGTGCGAGAGGTCGTTGAGCGGTTGCTGAAGGCTCAGGGGCAGTGGCATGCGATTGTAAGTAGGTATTTGGTGTAAGAGACATGGAAAATCGTCTTGGACGAACTGCAAGGGTGTTCCTCGTTGTGCTTGCGTTGGCGGGTTTATACCGTTTGGCTGTCGTCCCGTGGATCGAGCCCAAGCTTGCTGCTGCTGTGAACGTGATAGAACTTACACCGGAACAGGCTGCCGAGATCAGAGCACGTGCTGATCAGCGTCTTGCCGCTCTGGGTGATATTCTTCCGGTTGGATCATGGGAACGAAATGATCCAATCATGTTGGAAAGTCGCCAGCTGAGGCTTCTTTTTCGAGATTATCACACGCTCCCTGATGGGCGTGTGAACCTGATGCCATGCACTCTCGTGGTGCTTCCGGATCGCAATCGAATAGCAAATGGAAAGGATGAAGGTCGAACGATTGTTCTTAGAGCCCCCCAGGGAGCAGTTCTTGAGTTCGATGAACCAATCGATCTACGTCAAGGAAGGCTGGCAAAACTCGTCGGGGGAAGCCTGTGCGGACAAGTAACCATTCGAGGTACGCCGTCCGTACAAGGTGCAGAAGATGATATTGAAATCGTGACTCGTGATATTGAATTATCAGAACTCGAGATTAGAACAAACGAGGAAGTACAGTTTCGTTATGGCCGCTCCACGGGGAGTGGGCAGGCTTTAGTTGCAACTCTTACACCGAGACAAGGAGTCAGCGAACACGGCCCTAACATTGGCGGTGTCGATACAATTCGGATTGACCGAAATGTAAGTATGCGACTGGAGGGTTTTTCTTCGGGCTTTCTGCCTGACAATGCATCGCAGACAAGTGAAAATGAATCTGTTCCAGTATTAGTTAGTTGTGGTGGTGCACTGTGCATGAATGTTTCAGCAAATGTCATCACGCTGGAGGATAAAGTCGAAGTTCTTCGACACCTTTCAGAGGGAGAATTTGATCAACTTAGTTGTGATTTGTTGGCAATCATTCTTGGTAACGATGGAACTGAAAACGGCGATACAAAAGGAACAATCGAACCACGTGAAATCCAGGCACGTGGAACACCCGTTATTGCAAAAAGCACACATGCTGATATCGAGGCACACGGTGATCGACTTGGTTACGAAATCGCAAGCCGACGAATTCTACTCGATGGAGAAACCCCCGTTTCCCTTCTTGCAAAAGGGACGCAGATGGAGGCTTCATCTATTGATTACACTCCCGGTCCACCAGGTACCCCCGGGTCACTGATGGCCGTTGGTCCCGGTTGGCTAAGAATGCAAACCGAACAGGGCGCAGAGTCTCAAGCTCAATGGGAAAAGTGGCTTCGGGTACGACCGGATGACTCTGGTCATGTAGTTTCACTTGCTGGAGACGCTGAGGTCACCATTGAGTCACAGGGGCGCCTTGCAGCTAATGAAATGCATCTCTGGTTGGATGGGACTCCTCAAGAAAATCAATCTCAAGCAACGTCTTTTGCGACCAGTAACCTTTCTGGGATTCAACCATCCCGTATGTTGGCTCGCGGTACTGTCCAAATTGATAATGAACAATTAGTAGTACGTACTGAGCGTATGGAATTATGGTTCAAGCATATTCGTTCCCAAAACGTGTCGAATGAAGAGTTCAATCAAGCAAATGCACGTAATGCCAAACAGCCTACGACGCAAGCCGATCAAAAGCCTTCATCATCTTTTGAAAATACCCTGATAAATGGGCCATCGCGACAAGGTCGTCTTGTTGCAACGGGCTCCTTGGTGAGAGGCATGGTTCTCCTTGATCAACGAGGCAATCAGGTCGAAGAAATGTCGATGGAAGGAGAGGTCCGTCTTGTTGAGGAGAGTACAAGTCCATCACAAGATGGTTTCGCTGGACTGGATATACGTGGGGATCAAGCTGAGATTGTTCGGGCGACAGAATTTGATGCTCGTGCTACCGTTTCAGGCCGACCAGCAACAATCACGGGTCGAGGTGTCGATCTCACCGGACCACTAATTGAGTTTGATCGTGGCAGAAATCGGATGACAGTGGATGGAGCAGGTCAATTGCGATTGCCAATGGCAAGTGGCATGCAAGGGCTTGAATCACTCGCAGTTGCAAACACAGTCAGTTCAACAAAACAACAGCAGCTTCCTTCAGGAAAACTTGATGTTACATGGAAGGGACGTATGGATTTCGATGGATTGACTGCTCGATTTATTGATGAGGTTGTAACCAGTAGTGGTCAGACAGAACTTCATGCGGGATCGCTCGACGTGATTCTCACTCATCCAATCGACTTTCGTGATCCAAGCAAGCAACATGGTCAGCGATCAGAAGTTGCGCGTATTGCCTGTGGGAGTGGTGTACGTATTGATAGTCACACAGTTACAGAAGAAGGAGCAAAATCCGAGGAAAAACTATTTATACGAGATCTCGTGCTTGATCGTGCAACGGGTAACTTTACTGGTACGGGTCCTGGTCGTTTGACAAGTACTCGCTTTGGTCAGAGCCCCACAATGAATGTTCAGGCAACCAGTACAACATCTGCCCCAAAAGCATTTCCTCGTTCAGATCAACTAACCTATCTCGGAGTTGACTTTCAGCAGGGACTTCGTGGAAATATCAATCAGAGGGTCATGGAGTTTCATCAACGAGTTGAAGCGATTTGGGGACCAGTGCCCCAGTGGGGAGAAACCCTTGAATTTCATGCTGCAGCGGGGCTGTCTCCAGGTGCAGTTGGAATCACAAGTGATGTGTTGAGTGTTGGACAGTCGCCAGTACGTCCAGGTCATCAAGGTACAACGCTTGAGTTATCTGCTGGTGGTAATGTGTTGGTAGAGGGAGATACATTCACGGCTCGAAGTACTCGGCTATCATGGAGTGAAGAGAAGGATCTACTTGTTTTTGAAGGTGATGGCAGAAGTGATGCACAATTGTTTCGTCAGGAACGCATTGGAGGGCCAACATCGTCAGCTTCTGCTGGAAAAATTATGTATTGGCGGGCACTCAATCGTGTGGATGTGAAGGATGCTCGCTTTCTGGACTTTGATCAAATGAGTGGAGCACGGACAGGATCGTCAGCCCCTAACTTCGGCGTGCCATCTCCTCAGCAGGTTCCTCCACGACCTCCAGGGACATGAAATTGGTTGCCGTATGTGGTTCATGTCAACGATGGGTGTGTCATGAGTGATTAGCAGAACGAGATTCAGTAAGGAGAGCACGATTAATGAAATCAATTGATTCACAAAAAATAAACTTCTGGAAATTATTATCCATTTCGTGATCAGTTGATTCGAGCACAGCAGTGTGGGGTATTCCAAGTGCGAGTAGTTTACTGTGCAGTCTCTCTGCCCCATCTCTCCAATAAAAATCATTCCTTGGGCATGCAAAAAACTGATGGCGTGGCCAATTGAGTGGGTGAATGTGGAGAATCGCAGTATCTTGTCTTGCCTTTTCTACGTCACCATAGAGTTCCCAAAGAGATTCGTATTGTTCTCCATGACCTCGTTTGTCGGCATCTCGCATTGCAGTGTGAAAGTCGATTGCTGGTGATAATGCAGCAGTAATAGGAAAAACACTCGGGTGACGATATGAAATGCGAAGTGCACCCTGTCCTCCCATGCCAACTCCTATAATGGCAATGCTCGGAGAACTGATGTCGAAGCGAGAACCCATCTCATCCGTGACTGGACCAAGAATGTATTGCTCAGGGGACATCTTTGTGTCAAATGATGGCATGATGTGATGCAGCCACCATGAGTGTCCAGATTGTGGGGCAATGACAGGAATTGATGTACGTTCAATAATATCACGAAGGTAAGGATGGTCGCGAAGTTGTTTCCCATCGTTATCATGTAAAAAGATTATGCCTTTTTGAACAGATGGTTCTGGGGGATTAAAGACTTCGCAGTTGTGTCCTCCAACATCAATGATTTTCCAATGAGAATGTCGTGATTCAAGGTCTTGCATTGTCAGAACACCTGCTATGCTGATGAGTACTGGAGTCTCAATCTATCATGCGCACGATTCTTTCTACAGAACAACTCGATGCTGGAATTACCCGGCTTGCCGATACAGTTCGTGACAATTTAGGGCAAGCCCCATTGATGGTTGTAGGAGTGCTGACAGGAGCACTTGTTGTGATGTCTGACCTTATTCGTCAGCTTGAAGGACCGATGAATATTGGAATGGTATGGGCAAGCAGTTATCGTGGTGTCGCACTGAAGCCAGGAAGACTGGATTTACGTTTTGAACTGTTGCCGGACATTCAGGGGAAAGAAGTTCTTCTGGTCGATGATATTTTTGACTCTGGCCGAACGTTAGACGCGCTTGTTGATGAATTGCGAGCTAGAGGAGCAGTTCGTGTGCAGTCTCTGGTTCTCCTGAGAAAAACAGGCAAGTCTGAGGTTGCGATGCAACCTGACTACGTTGGGTTTGAGATTCCAGATGAATTTGTTGTTGGATATGGACTGGACTACAACGGACATTATCGAAACTTGCCGTATGTTGCGGCACTCGAAAAAAATGATATTGAAGCAATGAGCAGGACCACACTCAATGCGGAAGTTGACTAATACGTCAATTCTTATCGTTGCCCGAGGGGGTGATCCTATCGGGATTGGACGGGAAGTCGAATTTGCAGCGATGCAAAACCGTCTCCTTGGGATACGAGTGCACGTTGTTTTTTTATCTGCATACGGATCACTTTCAGGCCGACTCTCGCAACAGGGAGTTAATGTGCAAATATTAGGAAAACGCCATGATCCTGACATGGCAGTCATCGGGCGACTTGCGAAGGTTATTTTTTCTCTGAAGCCTGCAGTCGTAATTACTTTTGGGCAGGTTCAGGCCACGTTGTCGGCCTTGGCTATCATGCTGCAGCCACCAGGGCGTTTGCCTCCAAAATTAGTGTGTCGAATTGCAACAACGTGTATGGGTCTTCGAGCATGGGCATTAAGAAGGGCACATAAGGTACTTGTATCATCAAGCCAGGTATTCAGTGCCTGCAAAAAGATAGGTATTTCCACACAGCGGTTATGCGTTGTTAACCCTCTGGCTCACGCAGCTTCTTCCGAGGGGCTCACTCGCGAGGACATTGCGAATCAACTGAAACTCGACAAACACAAGTTGTGGACGCTTTGCGCGGCACCACTTAATGCTCGCTCTCATCTGAGCAGACTCTTATGGGCTATTGATCAACTGGGTATTGTCCGTAATGACGTTGAACACGTATTAGTTGGCAGCGGTCCTCAATTGCGTCAACTTGTTCGACGAGCTCAGATTCAGCAACTTGAGGGGAGGTTGCGTATTATTCCGTCCTGCGACTGTCTGCCGGACCTGTTAAGGGAGACGCAACTTGTGTGGCAATCAGGTGAAGTTGCACTTGGTGGAGCTCTTTTTGACGCTATGTCGTTAGGCAAGCCAACCGTTGCGATTGAGAGTGATGCTGCAGAACAAGCTATTGTAAGTGGTCAAAGTGGTTGGATTGTACCTCTAGAGCCAGCAAGTGAATTTGCGAGATGTGCACTGTCAGTGCTTGAAGACCAAAAAATAATTTCCAAGTTTCATAATAACGCTTTGGAGAGAGCTAAACAGCACTTTTCTGCAGGGCAGTTTTTATCTCACCTAGAAACTGTGATGAATGAGGTAGTGGAAAACGAAGAATCGGTTCAAGCAGTTGAAGCAACCAAAGAAAAGGCTAATCCCTAGGAAACGTCGTCAACGAAAGTAATCATTGAGTTTTTGGTATGAAGCAAATAATTATTAGTGGAATAAATATTTTTTTTCTTGTTTTGTCTGCAGGCAACATACTTGCCACACAGCCTGAGCGTCCCAACATAATTTTTATTATGGCAGATGACCTCGGGTGGGCAGATCCTGGATTCAATGGCGGGGATGCATCACTGACCCCAAATATTGATCAACTCGCAAAAGAGGGAACAAGGCTTACGCAATTTTGTATGACTCCAGTGTGTGCAACAACGCGTGCAGCGTTTCTTACCGGGCGTTACCCATTTCGGACATGGATGGATTGGCGAAGTGAAGATTTTGGAAAGCCAGATTATTTGTCTCTTCAAAATATTCCGCTTGCCCACCTCCCAGATGGAACACCAACACGACGTATTCATGGACTTAATCCTCAGGAGCGGACGCTTGCTGCTGCCCTGAAGGAGGCAGGATATCACACAGCTATCCTAGGAAAATGGCATCTTGGAGAATGGTTGCCTGAGCATCTCCCAATGGCTCATGGCTTTGATCACCAATACGGTCATTACGGATGGGGTATTGACTATAATACCTATACAATCCCTCATAATGCTCCAGCAGTGTTTTGTGTCTATGATTGGCACCGCAATCAACAGCCATTGATTGAGCAGGGGTATGCAACAGATCTCATTGCGAATGAGGAAGTGCGTCTTCTACAAACCGCAGCACGAGAAAAACCATTCTTTCATTACGTTGCTTTCAATGCCATTCACGGACCGTTAGAGGAAATTCCTCGTCACATGGACCACTGTGATAAACGGCAGGCTGCAATAAAATGCCTTGATGAGGCTGTAGGAAGAATCGTTGCTGCAGTCGAGCAGAATGGGTTTTCGAAAAATACAGTACTGATTTTTACGAATGATAATGGTGGGCTCACGGAGGCAGTTAACAGACCGTGGCGCGGCACAAAGAATACAACATATGAGGGTGGTGTTCGGGTGCCATTTATTGTTCATTGGCCAGGTCACATTGCCGCTGGAGGCACCAATGATGCACTCATGCATGTGACGGATCTTTTTCCAACGTTTGTGACATTGGCTGGGGCATCCTTGGAGCAGGAATTACCACTCGATGGTTTTGACATGACGGCAGTGCTTTTTGAAGGTCAGCCAAGTCCTCGAAAAGAGATTTTGCTTGAAGCAACAGGGAGTGTGAGATTGCCCACCCTACGATCTGGTTCATATAAACTTGTCGGGAAAGAGTTGTATGATTTATCCGTCGACCCATATGAACAAACCGATATTGCAAAAAGCCATCCTGATATTGTTGAGTCGCTTCGAGCTCGCATCTTAGAGCTATCTGTAGAACGTCCACCGCTTGGGGAACTCAATGTTCTCATGGAGCCGGCCCTTCCGTATGTGTATGGGCGCGAAGAAAATAAACGAGTTTCAGGCTGGATAAAAGATCATGTGAATAGAATTCGAAGAACACAGCCTCAGTCGTATCCCCCTGGCAAAACACCATGGCCTTCCGCACCGAAGGATGGCAAGATTACATATTCAGGGGACGGTCGTTGAGAATACATTCAGGCTGAATGAAGTCCCGGAAGAGTGCCAGTAGCGGTTGCAAAGGTGTCATGCTGCAGTCCTGTCTGTTGCAAAATGGATACAAACAGGTTTGGCAACGGATGATTTTTCTTCTGGCTAAATGCAATATGAGAGCCATGCTTGAAGCCACCACCGGCAATCAATACTGGCATATTGAGGTTATTATGACTGGAAGCATTCCCGAGATTGCTGGTAAGCAAAACAGAGGTGTGATCGAGGACAGATCCCTCTTTATCCGATGCTCCACCACCCTCGTCAGCATGGAGCAAATCCCGAAGAAAATCGCCCCAGGCATTAATAATCGCACTTTCAATAATCGTTAGCTGGCCCATTTTTTCTTTATTGAGACCATGGTGTGATAATGAGTGATATCCTTCATCAACGCCGTTGATCGGAAGGACTCCGTTGCCACTCCCCAGATGGAGTGTAATAAAACGGGATGAATCCGTTATCAAAGCTAGTCGCACCATATCACTCATTAAGCGTTGTCGACTCACAAAATCATTGGGATCACCAATATCAACAGGCCTTTTTGCATCAATGGTAGGCTTTGGCTGATGTGCCCAAGCTTCATTTTTCGCAAGACGCTTTTCAAGATCACGAACACTTGTGAGATATGCATCAAGTCGGCGTTTATCACCCGGACCAAGTTGTCTTTCAAGAGCACGTGTGTCCTCAGCGATCAGATCCATAATGCTTCTTCCCTCTTTAGCTCGCTGTACCTGCTTTGCACGATCACTCGGGGAGTCGGCTGTAAAAAGTTTGGTAAAGAGACGTGCAGGTGATTCTTCAGCCGGAATCATTGAACCAGTTTCTGTATACGATGGACTTGTAGAGCCAGAAAGGCTAAGTACAAGAGATGGGTATCGTGTTTCATTGCCAAGGTGTTGGGCCAGCAACTGATCCACTGAAATCGAATTTCGACTTTGTGCAGATCCAGACATAGGAGCGGCAGTCAGGAGACTTGCTTCAGCACGATGACCACCTGAAACGCCCGGGTGTGAAGTACCTGAAATGACTGTAAATTTTTGTCGAATATCTTGAAGATTTGTGAGGTAGGCAGACGGTTTGTAGTCACGGCCCGAGTTTGTTGGGTTGAGGTTTTTCGAAAGTAATCCGAGGCCCAAGGACATTGCAACAAACCGCCGAGGAGGCTTGATGTTTGCAGATTCTCCAAACGCAGATTGCATTGCAGAAAGCCATGGCACAGCCATGGCTACGCCAACACCTCGTATAAATGTTCGACGTTCAAAAGCCTTTTGAAAATCAAAGTGAATATGTTGAGCCATGGTAATACAGCCTCTGTAGTAGGACGCTGACTATTTATGGAGAAAAATAGGATGGGTTACAACGGCATAAAGAATAGAACGCATTCCATAATCATTATCTGCTACTTTTTTTACAATTTCTTCAATGGCTTTTTTATCTGCAAATGACAGACGAGCACCTGTCCCGTAGACAAGTAAATGTCCAGCAAAACCTCGAGTCAGTTGTGCTTGATTGCGTGCAATAATCTGCTTGAATTCATCGATATCCTTAAAGGCATGGCCGTTTTCCAGAGTATCAGCGGCATCGATGAGTCGTGGTTCTTTGTTGGACGACGTATTCCTCAAGCGATAGTGCGTTCTCCATTGGCCGGCGGGATCAAAGTTCTCCAGTGCAAATCCGAATGGGTCCATGCGTTGATGACATGACGCGCAGGCTGGATCGCTCCGATGTTTTGAAATCTGCTGACGGATGGATGTTGCATTACGAATATCGGGTTCAATAGCAGGAACCCCAGAGGGTGGCGGTGGAATTTCCATACCGAATATTCTTTCAGCTACCCATGCACCACGTATGATCGGTGAGGTAGAACTGCCATTTGCTGTGACCTTCAGAATAGCGCCCTGTGTAAGGATCCCGCCACGTCGTGAATCAGATGACAGGTCGACACGTTGTATTGTGCTGCCAGTGATATCAGGTATGCGATAATACTTGGCGAGACGACTATTGAGAAAGGTCATATTCGACAGAACAAGCTCTGAGATTGGGTGGTCGTCTCGTAGCAATTCTTCAAGAAAAGCATGTGTTTCATCAAGCATGGAATGCTTTACCACATTGTCGAATTTGCTGAAATATTTTCGGTCCGGCTCAGTAAAGTCAATTTGATCGAGATCTAGCCATTCTGCCGAAAAGTCTTCTATAAAGAGACGAAGGCCATTTCCGTGAAGGAGTCGGTCAACGGTTGATTGTATTGTTTTTGGATTCCCTAATTGACCGCGAGATGCTAAATCAAAAAGTGTTTTGTCTGGGGGGCTTCCAGTCAAAAAATAAGATAAGCGTGTGGCAACTTCGTAGTCGTCAAGTTCACCGGGTGATTCATTGAAGAAGAAAAAACGAGGAGAACAGAGAACACTTCGGTAGGCAGTTCGAAGTGCAGAAAGAAAATCTTTTTCCTGTTCCCACTGATCGCTGGCTAATGTGATGATTGGCTGAATGACAGAATCATCTACAGGGTGTCGGAAAGCTTTATGAGTGAAAGAATAGATTAGTTCAGTTAGGGCATCCAAAGGGTGCGATGGATCGGGTCTTAGGGAATCGCTCTCTTTATCATTTTTCCAAATGAGGTTGCCACAGAGTTGTTTGCGTATGGCATCATCGTCAGGACCACGATGGATTCTTTCCATTGTGAGTTTTTCAATGGCAATACCTGGTACCTGTTGAGGCTCACCTTCTCCAGTGCCTACTTGGCCCCCACTGAAACGAGCTTTTTTGAGAGTGATGTCTCCAGGTCGAATCTCAAGCATATGTCCTTTTGGAAGCCATGCCTCAAATTCGATTGTCTGAGAATCCTCAGCAGCTTCAAAGGATGTGACAAATTGAAGCAAGGGAGCACTTGAAATACAGTAACCTGATCGGACCGTGCTCCAGACACCACCTGTCGCTGGGGGGTTGATTGCGTTTACAGTAAGATGAAACCGATACCAGCCATCTTCCGGAGCGGTTGTCGCTGGCAGTCTGCCATAGAATGTGATGCCGGCGGACCACACGACCGCCTTGCCATGTCGTATTTCAGGTTCACGGCACCGTCTTGCGGGATTTCTGCGTGCTATATCTTTCGCGTTCCAAGCATGAAAATAGTTGTCAGTGGGCATGCTGGCTCTGTCAAAGGCTTCATCAAGGGCATTGTCTACCACTGCGAGATGGCTGTTGAGACGGTGGTGGGATAGCGTCTGTCGCTCAGCATCGGTTGTGTAAGCAGTTGGTCTTCCTTCAATCGGGATCAGATTGGCTAAAGGGATATCTATCCCAAGTAAGGCATGAAGAGACCGTTCTAATTCACGCGGTGAGAGTTGTCGTCCTTGGACGCGGCCCTCTCGCATATCGTGAGCGTGGATCGATTTACAAAGCCACGAACTTGCTTGTTTGAGAAACATATGCCGTTCATTTTTTTCAATCGCAGCAGAACCTTTGGGTGGCATTTCACTATTCTCAACACGTTCAATGATTCGTGCCCATCGGTGGTCATCAATTGTGTTTCGACCGGCGGGGGGGAGTGTCGTAAGATCAAGATTTCCTTCGCTGGAATCGCCTGCGTGACAGCCAAGGCAGTGTTTGGCAAAAAAACCATGTACTTCTGTGGATAAATTGGGAGGAGCATCAACAAGTTGTTTTGATGTAATGTGTTTGCTTGGTGAAGATTCAAGCCCAACTGTATTGACGGCAATAACTCGGTATGTGTGAACGGTACCAGGTTCCGCTCTAGTGTCTGTATAGTGAAGTGGAACAAGTGGTTGCGTTGGGGTGTCACTGTAAAGAAGATTCTGAAAGATTGGTCGCCCAAAACGGTTCTTGGGTGTTTCTGGAAGCGATACGAATCGTTTGCCGTCTCGTTCAATGACAAATCCCTGCAGGCCACTTTCAAGATCAGCTTCTATATCCCAAGTGAGAGTGTTGTTATTGAGGCGGAGATTCGTTGGAGCTGGAGGTGGGGTGGTATCCTTAACCTGTGTGTCGTGTATGTACTGCTTCCAAGCGAGTGCAAGAGGCTTATTTGGAAGCCAGCACATCTGAAGAGGATTGTCCGTATCACCCTCTTGTGGAACAATCGCGCCTTGTTTAATTGAACCTAACCACGACTTGTGTGTAGGCATTGGCAAAAGATGATCACCAGCTTTTTTGGGTAACCGTTCCGTGAGGCAAGCATCAAGCCATGGGATGGCAAGATACCGTTGATTACCACATTCGTGGCCAGTCAGTGGGTCGATTGCTACGCCTATGAGACCTCCTTGAGAACGTATCGCATGGAAAAAGGTTTGATTTGCTGGCCAGACCTTCTTAAAGCGATTGTCTGTGACAGAGAAGCCTTCTTTTGTTCCAAGGTTGCACATCATTGGCACCGCAAGAATATTCTCTTTAAAAACATGCGGCTTAATAGAGGGTCGATCCTTATCTGGTTCAAACAACGGTATTCCTGATCGATGCCACACCGCCACCGTGCGCTCTGGATAGAGAATTGCCATGCCGCCTACCCAGTGGCCACCACCGCTGTGACCCCATAGGGCCCACGGGATCGCTGTCAGTTCAGGGTGATCCGTCAGTCCGCTGAGATCCGCTAGAGCCTTGTGAAACGTTTCTGCTGACCCGTTCCGGGGATCACACCACATTTGGCAGTCTGCTTTCTGTGGTTGCTCATAGGTTGGTGAGAGGAGTGCACACTTGTGTTTTCGTGCGAGTGCCTGCCAATGAAAATCAAAAGCACCTGTTAGACCAGATGAACATGAGCCTTCACCACAGCCATGTTGGTGAACAATAATACCCTGAAGTTCATGCGTGTCTTCTGGAATCCACATTGTGAATGTTGCCGGAAATATCAGCCCTGTATCTTCTTTGGATGCTTCGTATCGAACTCTGAAGTATGGCGGATTTACAGGCGGCCGAAGGTCATATGGACTTTCCTGAGCAAGACAGACTCCCGTCGCATGAATACAAGAAAGGAAAAATACTTTTAGAAGTGATTTTGATAAAAACATTTTTAGGCGGTTCTAAAACAACAGCGCATACGACTCATGGCATAGCGATGCACAACGGTAGACTCTTTTCTGTAATCCTACGCAGAAGGATTTTCAGCAACAGCATAAAATGTACGCCCCACAGGATCTGAGTGAACTTTACCTTCTTCGGCAACTAATATGCCCCCCTTGAATACTTTCATTGGCATGGCGAACATCTCGGCGAGATCAGTATTTGGGCGATACACAGTGATATCTGCATCAGCGCCTGGGCCAAGATGTCCTTTGTGAGGTAGCCCAGCAATTTTTGCAGGAGCAGCTCGAGTAATAATACAAAGCTCCTGAAGGCTTAACTGGCGACGGATCTTTTCGAGAGGACTTTTTTTTCTTACGGATGGATGAATTCGGCTGAATGCTTCACGTCGAAAGGCTTCATCACCAAGAAGTTTCATGAGGGTTGGATAAGCAAGAAAGTGTGCACCGTTTGGATGATCTGTTGACAACGCGACACGCCATAAGTCATCAGCCGTAAGGAACCATTCAAGTCCAATAGCCCATTGCCATGCATGGATTAAACTTTTTTCACGGTACTTTATTGGGAGAATGCCACACCCGCCTTCGAGATACATATCATGTAATGAAAGCGGCACATTTGTGCTGTGAGCTAGGTGTTCCGCTGCAGCTGAATCACCAGTCATGGCGACGGTATCACCAAAGAGAACTTGACCCACGTCGAGTGTAAGTTCCTTATGCTGATTGAACCAATCTACAAGAGGTGATACGCCGGAGCCGAAAGAGTCTTCGTCGAGGTCACCCCCAAGGTAGCTGTGAAATTGTACATGCGCTAAATGTGCTCGTATGCCATCAAGTGTCTTCATTGTCTCGAGCATCGTACGCCAATTTCCGGGAAGCCCGAGATGAGCGGTATGAATATGCAATGGATGGGGGAGAGATAGTGTTTGAACAATACGAGACAGTCTCTCCAGTAGAACTCGTGGCGTGATGGACCGACCCGGAAGGACAGTATCAAGATCATGGTGGTCACCACGTCGACCGTACTTCCAGAAAGATGGGCCACCTGGATTCGCAACTTTTACAGCCCATCCTTTTCCATCGTAGAGTGATTTTGAGATGAGCCGAGTTGCTTCTGGGAGATCATTACGATCAATTGCTGCAACAGTCGACTCTTCATCAGCAGCAAGTAAATAAATTCCCTTATCAAGAATAGGTAGATCCGCCAGCTCCAAGTGAGCCAGCGGGGCGGCAGATGGAGCAATTGCAGCATCAAAAACAGTGGTATATCCAAGCCCCGAGTAAAGTGATCCTGTTGTGTGGATTGTCGGTACTGCGGCTGGATTCGTTCTGGCAAGTTGTGGCGAGATTCTTCTGCCAAGCCCTACTTTTGTTCCTGCGACATGCGAGTGGATATCAACGCCACCCGGCATAAGGATATAGCCGTGCACATCGATCTTTTGATAACTCGAAGGATCACTTGGTGGAGCAGTTATTTTTCCATCTCGTATCCATATGTCTGCAATCACACCGTTTTGCTGATTTATAGGGTCATAAATCTTTCCACCAGTGAGCGTCAGGCAAGATACATGGCCCATGATTAGTCCCTCAGGCCATCAGATGCATTTTTGAGTGACTGTACAATTGATGAAATCAGTTGCACGAGATTTTCTGATGCATAGTCACTTAATCGGAGAATAGTGATGTCAGGATTTTCTTGAAGACGATCATGAATGTTATGTGTTAACTTGCCAACAGTAAGTACGCAGTCAACCTCTTTTCTCATAATCAGTTTTTCGGCAGATGCTTCATATGGGAGAAAGCGTCCCCCTGAACGGTTTGCTTTTTCAATGGCACCAGCTGCACCATAACGCCATGTCAATATTGAAGCGGCATCTGTCAACGCACGATAGGCGAGGGGGATCTCAAAAGCAGGTTTAGAGTGCGAGATCTCTCGAATCAGATGAGCAATGCTCCAGCGGACTATGCCAACGCGATCGGAAGCATGATCTGAAATAAGGGCCACGCAAGTAGCTTTTTCAATTGCTTGGGCAAGTGTTATACAGTGGTCTTTGATTGAAGAATCGACAAGATCATAATCCTTAGAACGTATGACGTACTGAAGAAGCCGAGCAGCTTCAACAGCCTTCGAATCAGGACAGTTAATGTGCAAAGCATCTTTTGGAAGAGAATCTGGACCCAAAGCTATGATTGTTCGAGGACGGTCCGATGGTAGTGGTACATCTACAAACGTGTGCAGAAACTGCTGTGTTTCTGCATGTGCCTTGCAAAACCAGACAATAACCAAATCGGCCCGTTCTGCGATTTCACGTGGATCAGCAGTAATCGCACCTGATCGTGCGATGGTCGGACCGGCAGGGCAAGACAAATCACTATCTCCACCATCGATCGCTGCCCCAACCGCCTCGGCAAGGTTACAGGCAGAAATAACTTCTTCGTGTGTTAGATCCTCAAGCCCAGTGAGGAGTACTCGACGAAACGCAATCAGCCTTTGTGCGAGCTGGGAGGCATCAGTTGCAGTCATGTTGTCAAAAGCAGTCACGATTTTGGGAGTACCCAAATATTTCGATAGCGAACTGGATTTCCATGATTTTGGAGATGAAGTGGCCCTGTAGCCGCTTCTTGTTTCAGCGGGCTTGCTGGGGTGATTCCGGGAATCTCCACATCATCATGAATCAGTACGCCATTGTGCCGAACTGTGAGTCTTGCATTCGCAATCTTTTTGCCATCTTCAAACTGTGGTGCTGTGACATCAACGTCATATGTTTGCCAAGAAAGTGGTGGTAAGCACATATTCACAACGGGTGACGCAACCTTGTAAATACCACCACATTCGTTGTTCTGTCCCTCAAGTCCGAAGCTATCAAGCATTTGTGTCTCGTAACTACCATGAAAGTATGCACCACTATTTCCACGACCCTGTCCTCGATTTTTTGGTTGATAGGGAAGGCAGAACTCAATGTGCCAGTGGGCACTGCCAAAAGAATCCTTTGTGGTCACTCCTTCCATAAGCAGGCCATCATCTGTCATACGTCCGTTGAGAAAACGCTCCGTATCTGTTCCATCAAAAAGAACAATGGCATCTGCGGGGGCTTGTAGGCCAAGAGTCGAACTTTTTCTATTTACCTTTTTGAGGCTTGCAGTCCGATTGCCATCGCCATCCACAACGTTCAGGATAGGCTGACCATCTGTTAAAAGAATTTCGGCAGTTATTTCAGTGTTGTCCCCGTCTTTTCCTGTAAATTTCACAATAGCGCCCTGTGGGCCATTTTCCCGACTGCCTTTGGCCATCACTTTATCGGGAGGATTCCACCCTGCTCCTGGTAGGCCGCCTGGATACCCGACAGCATCGAACGAACCATCACCAAGTGCTATCACTTGAACACCAACCGGCATCGATTGACCATCAGTCAGCATGTCTCCGGTGTATTCTCCCTGAAGGGTAAAGTCTTCATCAGCATGCTGCGGATCCGTATACGTTGGATTTTCGTTTGGTTTAGCAGAGGCGGAAGACTGAAAGAGCAACGAGATGGTGAGTAGTAGAAAGTAATAACGAACAACCATGAAAAATCCTTTCCGCAAAAAGGGAATTATTTCTTAAATCATCTTGAAAGGATAACGCGTATTTGAGTTTACCGGTCTTAAATGTACCTCACGGGATTCACTATGTCAGTCCAGTGAGTGGCCCATCAGCACAAAAATCTGGGCTGCCAAATGTGTCGATTTTTGTGTGTCCCATTGCATGCGCAATTGAAAGAAGAAGACGATTATGAGGAACATCACTGAACTGGAGGGCGCGCCCTCCCTTGAAGCCTAAGCCGCCGCCAAGCATGACAAAAGGTATATCCGCATGGGAATGTGAATTGCCTTCACCAAGTTCGTTAGTCCAAACAATAGTTGTGTTATCGAGTAGCGAACCATTGCCATAGGGTTCAGGAGTCTCAGCAAGGCGTTTCGCCAGATGGGCGATTTCATTAGCGTACCACGTATTGATTTGCGTAAGTTTTTCCTGAGCATCTTTGTCGCTGTTTGGCTTGTGCGAGAGCCCGTGCTGGCCTTCGTCGATACCGAGCCATTTGAATCGAGGTTGCCCTACAGACCCTGTGTATTGGAGCGTTATGACTCGAGCAAAGTCTGCCGCCAATGAAGAAACAAGTAATTCAATCTGCATTCGACTGATCTTTGGCATGTCATCATTCTGATCAACGATTCCTTCTTCTAAGGAAGGAATCATGTGAGAATCTACATCATAGCTCGAAGAGAGTTCTTTCTCGAATTCTTCAACAAAGGTGGTATGTTTTTCTAAGATATTTCGATCTTCTGCAGGAAGTGAGCGAGCTACTTGTTTGAGATCAGCCTGTAAGTCATCGAGGACACTTTTAAGATTTTCTTGATCTTTGGTGTTTCCATATAGCTTTTGAAACATTCGATACGGGTCATCGATGGGAGGTATCGGTTGATTGGATCCGGCGTAGACCATTCGACTCCATGTATCTGCACGATTTGGTACAAGAACACCAAATTCGAGTGAGCCAAATCGAGTAGATGTAGCCGGTGTGGATTGAAGAAATCCTGCTATCTCCTGATCGATGGATAGACCACTTGCCCATCCGGCAGGTGTATGGCTTCCTCCCTGAATATTACCTGGCAACAGTTCAATGCCGGTGAGAAGACAACCAATGCCACGCATGTGGCCATCACCATCTCCTCGAACTTTGTTACTTATGCCTTTCAAGGTGATCAACTGATTTCGAAATGGTTCAAATGGCTGAAGTATCTCAGGTAATTCAGTTTTGACTTGTACGGGACCGGGTGTACGGAGGGGGCCAGACGCAGGCCAAAAATTCTTTTTCACCACTCCGTCAGGACTAAAAATGATAATAAGGCGTTGTTTTGGAATATCCTTATTCGAGTTCGCAAAAATCGGAAGATTACTGAGAAACGGTAGCACAGCAGACCCAGCACCAAAACGGTGAAGAAGTGACCGGCGAGAAAAAATAGAGTTTGTATTCACAGCACGTAACGCTCTGATTTCATCAATGGATTTAAGAAAACTAACTTGCTGGTTCAGACGCTGCTATCACCATAATATCGACTAAAAGCTGTCGAATATCAAAATTGTGTTTTTCAAGCGAGTTTACAAGCTTTTCGAGAGTATCTGGCCCCCAGGCTTGTATTGGCTGTTTAACAAGGTTCTGAAACAAGTTTTGAACAAACGCCTCATGGAAGTCATGGCTCTCAGCAAGGAATGTGGCTAACTCTCTACCACCATGAAAGTCAGTTCGTGCACCTTCTCGCGGCACATAAAAACCTCGATTATCAATATTTTTTTTCTCCTTACCAACTTGCTCACTTGTGCGGTATCGACCGATACCATCAAACTCCTCTAAAGCAAAGCCAAGAGGATTTATCATTGCATGACACACTTGGCAGTTAGCAGCCTTGGTTTGAAGAGCTACCCTTTCACGAGTTGTGAGATCCGGATGTTCTTTGGGAGGCGTTGGTGCGATCGCCTCTTCTGGTGGCCTGAGGACATTGCCAAGAACGCATCGGGCAAGAAATACACCACGATGAATAGGTGATGTTGTGTCTGGATAAGCAAGCGTTGAAAGAAGATATGGATGAGTAATAATCCCTGCGCGCCTGCCGTCATCAATGCGCTTTTGATGAAATCGATCATCAGACGGGACACGTGTACCGTAGACAGCAGCCAGTTGCGGATTGAGGAAGATTTCGTCTGCAGTAATCAGATGGCGAAAATCACCATCTGACCACACAACATCATCCAAAAACAGTTCAAAACTGGCCCTCAGATCAGAAGCAATTGCTGGAGACATCTCTCCGTAAACACGATCATCTTTTACAAGTTCAGGGGCAATGTCGACATTCAGCCATGAAAAAAGAAAGTCCCTTACTTTCGAGCGAGTTCGTCGGTCACGAACCATTCTCTCAGCTTGTATGCGGATCTGAGAAGGATCCAGCCGGTTTCTTAGGGCGAGGTTCCAGATGACCTTATCTGGAAGTGAATCCCATAGTCCAAATGAAAGTCGAGCTGCTGTGGCAAATGAATCAGAACGAAAAGAATAATCATTAAATAAAAACCGAGGAGATATAAGAGTGAGGGTGACAGAACGTTTGGTCGCCGTATCAAGGTCCGGTGAATCTTGAAAGGGTTGATCAATGAAAACAGATGACAGATCGTCTGTGAGTGGCCTTCGAAAGGCTTGGGTCGTAAAGGATGTTGCAAAATTCTTCAACTTCTTTTCGCGATCGGGTGAGTCACGGCTTACTTTGGCCAACTCATCTATGTTTTCGATGACGTAGGATGCCGTTTCCCGGGCAGCTTCCATCGTAGAAGCGACCCACTCCTTCGAAATATTCATTCCTCGTTCGTAGCCAATAGATTTGTCATCGGGCGGGAATGAAGTATTTGTCACAAACACAAGTGGACTTGTGCTTGGAATGAGGACTCTAGTCGGCACAGGCTCGAGAACCCCATTTGGTGGCTTCCACAAAAGTGAAATTGAAGCAGGAATATCATGCTCTCTTTTTTCGTTATTAACACCTTGGTTCGCTTTTATGAATTCGATGGCCAGAGGGTAACAACGCCCTCCGAGCAGGCGAATGTTGCCACGATGCTCAGTCGTATCCCCAGATTGCACGTATGCATCGATCAGTGGTGGCTGATGTGCTGCTGTATTGAGAGTTAACTTCGTGGAGTGCTTTGTACGAATAACAAATTCATACATGCCTGTTTCAGTTGGAACGATGGAGCCAATCCACCGAATCGCAAATCGACCAGATGTGAGTTTTTCGTACTCGGGTACACCTTTTTCAAAAGAAAAGTCAATCTTTTGATCTATCCGTTCAAGAACAAGGTTTTTTTGACTAAAACCTCGGCCGCTGAAGTATTGCCCTTGAAGACCACGTTGCGAATCGACTTCAGGACCGTTCCCACGAAAAAAACCGAGTAGATCAGCAAGGGTGTTTTGGTATTGCCGGTTTGTTAGTCGTGCCATTTCGACTCGTGCCGGTCGATTTCGTTCTCTGGCAACAGCAGAGTAGAAGCCGTTGTGAATATAGTTTGCTACCCGAACAGCGTCTTCCCCCGTCACCTTTGACGGATCATCTTCTGGCATTGCTTCATCGATATAAGCAGCTAATTGGTTCAGTGAAAGATCACCCAACAGTGGGTCAGGCGCAAGCTGTGTGCCGATTCCTCCTTCTGCATGGCACCTCACACATTCAGATTTAAAGATAGACTCGCCCGGAATTTCATCAGCAATCGAAACCATGCTGATGAAAAAGATAAAGCAGATGGCAGTACATAATCGTACTTTTGAAACTGAAGGATTCATGTATCCAAACGAGCAAAAACAAGCCTGCCGGCAGACGTTTGCAGAGTGCTCGTGACAGCAACTCGTATTGTCTGGCCAACGTGATCACGACCACCGTCGATAACGACCATTGTGCCATCATCCAGATACCCAACGCCTTGGCCCATTTCTTCACCAGGCTTGACAACCCGTATTTCAAAAAGATCACCGGCAACAAAGGAAGATTTTAGGGCAAGAGCAATCTCATTGAGATTCACGGTCGAGACGGATCGCACAGAAGCTGCCTTTGATAAATTCACATCATTTGTAATGATTCGACCATGCAGTTGTCTCGCCATGTCGACCAGTCTGGATTCGTCAGAAAGGCCAGGAGTGGTGTCCTGATTATCGGAGAGCACTTCTAGATTTGCCACTTTGCAACTTCTCAGACGACTCAGAATGTCAAGACCTCTTCGGCCACGAATGCGGCGGGATTTATCTGTGCAATCAGCAGCATCATGAAGTTCATCAACAATAAAAGTTGGCACAACAAAACGACTTTGGAATAATCCTGTTTCGACGAGATCGGCAATACGACCATCAATGATGACCGTGGAATCCAAGAGGTTCGGTCGAAGCCCCTTCACGTCTCGAGCGAACTCAACATAGGGGATAATAAATCGGAAATCATTTCGTGTTTGCAGCAGCAGACTTGTGCAGATGTAGCAGAGAACGGAACCAAGTATGAGTGGAAGCCATTGTCGTACAGGATGATCGGAAGATAGTGGCAAAAGAGGTGTCAGGCCAAGAATCGCGATATATGTCACAAAGACACCGATGATTAGGCCGAAGTAGCTGGCAGTGATGACGGTTAAATCTTTACGTCGAATCAAAACATCAAGGCCAATAATTGCAAGAGCGCCAGATGTCAAACCTCCAAGCACAGCCCAAGCCTTCCAACCAGGCTCATCAGAGAGGATGCCCGAGTTGAGGATAAGAACAGAGATGCCTGCCGAGACAAGCAAAAATACAATTCGAAGAATAAACGTAGACATACTTAAAAGTATATCACATTCTTTGGGCGTAATCCCACTCGAGAAAACGATCAGTCATACCCGCAAGGTAATCCGCAGTACTTCGCTTAACACCAAAGTTTTTTGATCGTTCTCGGTAACTTGGAGCTATTTTATCCGGATGTTCACAATACCAATAAAAGAGATGTGAGAGTTTTTTTTGTGCAGCCTCTCGCACGCTCATCACTTGTTGGCTTCTATAGACTTGCCGAAAGAGAAATGCTTCCAGATCCTTTTTCCCTTTAGCAAGATTTTCTGAGTGGATAATTGTTTTCAAGGGATTGCCGTTGCTATCCTGAAGATTGCGTACGCTTTGTAGGGTATCAAGGCCCATTTTTTCTATGACAGCGATACTTTCTTGAACAATGTCAGCAACCTGCATCTCGACAAGTTCATGAATAATGGCACGTCGATAGTCAAACTCGGCCAGTGGTCCATAACGATCAGTTGCTTGTTTTGCTGCATTGCGGATCAGTGGCAAATCAAGTAATTCGTTGAGTGTCACAAGCCCTAACTCAATGGCATCATCAGCATCGTGTGTGTCATATGCAATGGAATCAGCGGCATCGACAACCTGAGTTTCCAGAAGAGGACAGTGAAGGTGATGGATGTCATTGGCTGGTTGACCTTTGATTCGAGTCGATTGAGCCTCAAGAATTTCACGAGATAGGTTGAGCCCTGGGAAATCAGGATATCGATTTTCAAGCAGTTCCATGATTCGAAGTGCTTGGGCATTATGATTAAAGCCACCTTCTTCGGCGAGAAGTTCATTGAGAGTATCTTCCCCGGCATGCCCCAAGGGTGGATGACCAATGTCATGGGCAAGAGCAAGTGTTTCAATCAGATCTTCGTTGAGAGCAAGTGATCGCCCGATCGTCCGGGCAATACCAGTTACTTCAAGAGTGTGAGTGAGTCGACTTCTGTGGTAATCCCCTTGGTAGCCAGTAAACACCTGTGTCTTATGGGCAAGTCGCCGAAATGCTGCTGAGTGAACAATGCGATCGTGGTCCCGTTGGTAAGGACTTCGGAGAAAATGCTGTGGTTCAGGGTGAGCCCGCCCTCGCGAATCGATTGCATGCATGGCATATGGAGCGAGCAGGAGAGATTCACGAACTTTCCAATTAGTTGGTGGCATGGGATCAATGACTCTTTTGCGTGTGCTGTTTCTTGTGCTCGGACAATTGTTCCCAGAGGCTTTCCAGTGACTGTGGTAATACTTTTGTACCGGCAATGGTAGGCATGAAGTTCACGTCTCCTGCCCAACGTGGAACAAGGTGCCAATGAAGATGGCCTGGAAGGCCGGCTCCGGCAAGACGGCCAAGGTTGAGGCCAATATTAAATCCTTGTGCCTGCATACATGATTCAATAATTTTCTGCCATCGAATAAGGCAATGCTGAAGATCAACAAGTTGATCCTCAGTCAGTTCAGTGAGGGCTGCTTTGTGGTCGAGGGGGGCAATGAGGAGATGCCCATTTGAATACGGAAAACGGTTAATGACAACAACACTGTGAGAAGTTCTATCTACTATTCCCAGTTCCTGCAGGGACTCTAGATCAACGGCGGCGGCACGGCAAAGGAAACAGTCTTGGTCAGCCCCTGACCGCCATTGTCGAGGTTTTGGTATTTCAGTGGCATGGCCTTTATGATGGCCCTGCACATATTCGAGGCGCCATGGCGCCCAGAGGGATTCCTGATTCATAATCTGTAGGATAACAAATCAGGATCGGGATTGACGTGGTAGCACTTGTTTCGGCAAATGAAGCGTATGGAATTCAAAGTCACACTCGATATCTTTGCGGGGCCAATGGACCTGTTGCTCTACCTTGTCAAAAAACATGAGGTGGATGTAACGGAGGTCCCCATTGCGAAGGTCACAGAGGAATTTATTTCCTATCTCGACGTGCTTGAAGATCTTGCAATCGACCAGGTTGGTGAGTTTGTCGATCTTGCAAGTGTCTTATTGGAGATCAAGGCTCGAGCACTCGTGCCCCGTCCAGAAGAGACAGAAGAACAGGTTGAACCGATACGAGAGGATTTGGTTCAACGCTTGCTTGAATACAAACAATACAGAGACGCAGCAGCATCTCTGGAGGATCGTGCAAGACAATGGGAGCTACGCTTTGCTCGTTTGCCAGTTGAGAAGTCTTCCGAGAAAGGGAAACCGCCTGAGATAGTCATAGCAGATGCACATGTCTGGGATCTTGTTGGCGCAATGTCTCGGGTGCTTCGAAAGAAGGAACGTCGAAAACCACGTCAAATTGTTCATGACGATACCCCCATCGAAGTTTATATGGAGCGTGTTGAGTCGGTCGTTCGAGAGAAGGGGAGAGCTGCTTTTACCGAATTCTTTGAGGAGGACATGTCTCGTTCAAAAATGGTAGGTATCTTTTTAGCAGTGCTGGAACTTGTTCGATGTGGTCGACTTGTTGCGATGCAAGAAGATCTGTTTGATGAAATCTGGCTAGAGCCCGCAAATACCCCGCCTCGAGTCGCGGCATGATTGAAAACGTTCCAGTACGCACAATGACCCATAAGGGGCTCACTGTTGAAGGCTATTCACGAGCAGCCGTCCAAAGTTATTGGCGCATTCCAGAGTTGAAGATCGGTTTCGATCTGGGAGGTCAGCCTTGGGCTTTTATGTCTACAAGCACGTGGTTCCTGTCGCATACACATCTTGACCACATTGCAGCTTTACCAGTCTATGTTGCGAGGCGGCGGATGATGAAAATGGAGCCACCGACGATCTATGTACCTGATTCCGCAATTGAGCCAATTGAAAGACTTTTGCGTGCTGTAAGCCGTTTAGATCGCGGTCGACTACCGTGCACACTTCTTCCAGCTCGGCCTGGTGATGAAATCGAACTATCACGAGAGCATGTTGTGACTGTTTCAAGTACGACACATACCCTTCCGAGCATAGGATTTGTCGTGTGGGATCGTCGACGCAAACTCAGGAAAGAGTATCTAGGCTTACCTGGCCATAAAATTCGTGACCTGAGGCTTTCTGGGGTTGATGTCACGCAGGAAGCAAGGACGCCACTCATAGCATATTTGGGTGATAGTTCTCCAGAAGGACTTGATCAGTGTCCAGCTATGTTTCAAGCAATGGTTCTTATTACGGAGCTTACTTTTGTGGCGCATTCACATCGTAAAGAGAAGATCCACAAGTACGGCCATATGCACCTTGATGATATTCTGGCGCGTCGGGATAAGTTTCAAAATGAAATAATTATTGCCACACATTTTTCGACTCGGTATACCGACGATCGCGTACATAAAATTCTGAAAAAGAAAATACCAGACATGCTTGATGGTCGATTGCAAATCTGGCTGTAAAACCATTGGAGTGGAATACGCCCTAAGCTTGATCCAATGTGAACTGTGTTTCAAATCTCCATTTCCTATCAGGCCTGTACTCACAATGCATCAGGAGCAATTAACTCAGCAGAACTTTCCATGTAGGCATGTGTACATTCATGTACCATTTTGCCGACATCGATGTGGGTATTGTGATTTTACGTTAGTGGCAGGACGCGATGATCTAGTTGACGAATACTTCTCAGCACTGTCAAAGGAACTCCAAAGGGTAGAGGGGAGACCCATACTTGATACGTTGTTTTTTGGTGGAGGAACGCCATCTCATTTGGGGCCTCATGGTATTCGTCAGCTTGTTGAAATTATTCATAACCATTTTTGTCTTGGATCAGATGTAGAATTTACAATCGAAGCGAATCCACTTGATGTGACGCAACAATTTGTGGCCGCAGTGGTTGAGGCTGGCATTACTCGTGTCAGTCTTGGTAGCCAATCACTCAATCCAAGGACGCTTGAATCTCTCGATCGTGATCATTCGCCGGATGATATTGTGACTGCGGTGTCTCAACTTCTTGATTCTGGCATGGCAGTGAGTCTGGATCTTATGGTGGCTGCCCCTGGTCAGAAACTCGTCGAAGTCGAAAATGATTTGATTGGTATTGAGCAACTGAATGTTCAACATGTTTCTGTCTACTGCCTCACGTGGGAAAAGGGAACTGCGTTCGAGTCGGCAAGGCGTCGCGGAGAGCTGTTACCAACGGAAGAGGATATGGAACGAAGAATGTTCGAAAAAACTATCGAGCGTCTAAAATCAGCAGGATATGAGCATTATGAGATTAGTAACTTCGCTCAGCCTGGATACCGTTGTCGCCACAACGAAGCGTATTGGAAGTGCCAGCCGTGGGAGGCTTTTGGTCCAGGAGCAGCCCGATTTGATGGACGGGTAAGAAAAACAAATCACAGAAGTACGACGACCTGGATCAGAAAGGTATTAGCTGGTGAAGACAGTACGATGGAGGTTGATTCAATGACAGCCGAAGAAGCGGCTCGTGAGCGAATAGTGGTTGGCTTGCGACGTCGTGATGGTATTGAACGTCGAGCGTTTACGTCAGCTACTGGATTTGAGATGGACGCTCTTGCAGGAAAGGTCATCCGTCAATGGGTAAAGGCAGGCCTTGCTGAAGATAATGGGTCGGACATTCGATTGACCCATGAAGGTATGATTCTTTCCGATACGATGTGGCCTGATATTTTGTAAGCATCCGAAGGTACGTGGTCTACTTCAATGAAGTAGTGAGATCGAGTAGGGCCTTCTTCCCGTCAGCAAAATACATAAGTGTGTTGTCAGCAACGAACAGCGGATTCGGGATACCAGCAAATCCTGGTGACAGCGACCGTTTTACCACAACAACCGTACGTGCTTTGTCGACATCTAAAATGGGCATTCCAGCTATTGGGCTGGAAGGGTCAGTTCTCGCGGCAGGATTTACCACGTCGTTGGCGCCAATGACGATTGCAACATCAGCCTCTGCAAACTCAGGATTGATGTCATCCATTTCACGTAGTTTCTCATACGGAACGTCGGCTTCTGCGAGAAGAACATTCATGTGGCCTGGCATCCTGCCAGCTACTGGATGAATCGCATACTCAACGTGTGTTCCACGTGCCTCAAGCGCGTCAGCCAGTTCACGAGTAGCATGTTGAGCTTGGGCAACAGCAAGTCCGTAGCCTGGAACAATGACAACCCGGTCAGCACCTTCCAAAACCATAGCGATTTCCTCGGCGCCGGCACTCTTTATTTTGCCATCATAAAATTCATCACCACCAGTCGTGACAGATGTACCAAGCCCACCGAAAAGGACTCCCGTAAGTGAACGATTCATCGCTTTGCACATGATTGCTGTCAAAATAAGACCTGAAGCTCCAACAAGCGAGCCAGCAATGACAAGCACCGAGTTGTCAATGACAAACCCAGCCGCAGCAGCTGCCAGACCTGAATAACTGTTTAAAAGGCAGATGACAACAGGCATATCAGCGCCACCGATTGGTAACGTCAACGTAATGCCGAGTGCACTGCCTGTTAGCACCAACAGCCAGAAAAAGATGGCATTCGATGGGTTTGCACATGCTCCCCACCCCAACAGCCCAACGAAAGCAACGAGAGCGAGATTGATCCAATGCCTGCGAGGGTCTGTCCAGGCCTTTTTGAATTGAGGCAATTCTTCAAGTTTTCCAAAAGCAACAAGGCTGCCACAGAAGGTGACAGCACCAATCAGTCCGGTAAGTGCTGTGGCGATGGCAAATTGTGTCCATGGCGTGAGTGCTTCGGATGCAGTACTTGTAAGCTCTGCTCCAGCGACAAGAACAGAAGCAGCTCCCCCAAAGCCATTCAGGAGGGCAACCATTTGAGGCATGCCAGTCATCGGATACTTCAACGCCATGGTAGCTCCGATCGCCCCACCAATGACTACAGCCGCGCCTAACATTATAAGAGGCCAAATGCCGTGGTTCGTGACGCTTTGAACAATAGGCAATTCAAAGCAGGCAGCAAAGATGGCAATCCCCATCCCTGTTGCTCCAAAAAATGTTCCCCGCACTGCTGTACGAGGGCTACTCATCAGTTTGAAGGCCACAATGAAAAGCATTGCGGCAACGAGATAGGCAAGATTTATCCAAGCTTGGCTCGACATGTGCAACTACTTCTTTTTTGGGTTGAACATCTGAAGCATTCGATACGTGACGACAAATCCTCCAGCAACGTTAACCATCGCTAGAATGACAGCAGCCAAACCCAGAAACGTACTCGAATTATTTGAGAGGGCACCCGCAACAACAATTGCTCCAACAGCAGTAATTCCTGATATAGCGTTCGAGCCACTCGTAAGTGGCGTGTGGAGGCGTTGCGGTACTTTGGTGATTACCTCAAAGCCAACCCACATTGCGAGCAGGAAGACAGTCAGTAAGCGAATAAAACGAGCAGCAGGATCTGGGGCCTCAGTGAGTACTGCCTCTGCAAAAAGCATCGAAAGTGTCATGAAAAAAACTCCAAATCAATAACGTGTATTTATTCCTGAACAGTTTGTTCGAGTGGAGGAAGTCCGGCGCGTTCACGTACTTTGGGGTGAACAATCTGGCCGTTATGGGTGACAAGAGTTTCACGACAGATTTCATCATCGGATGGAATCTGTGGTAGCCCATGGTCAACAAGATGCATCAGAAATGTAGTGATATTTCGAGCATACAGTTGACTAGTATGGGTTGCGACATCCGCCGGCAGGTTTGTTGGGCCTACGATGGTGACTCCATCAACACATGTTGTTTCACCGCAAGATGTAGCCTCGCAGTTTCCTCCTCGTTCAGCGGCCATATCAACAATGACACTACCAGGCTTCATCTGTGAGACCATTTCTGATGTGACAAGTGTGGGTGCTTTTTGACCTGGAATTAGCGCTGTGCAGATAACAACATCACTATCTGCGATGACTTTACCAAGAAGCTCACGTTGTTTTGTATAGAACGCCTCATCCATTGCTTTTGCATAGCCACCGGCTGATTCACTCGAACTGGTTTCAAGGTCAAGTTCGACAAACTTTGCACCAAGACTTTGAACTTGTTCCTTAACAGCAGGACGAACGTCGTAGGCGCTTACCTGAGCGCCAAGACGTTTCGCAGTGGCAATGGCCTGAAGGCCAGCAACTCCAGCACCAAGGACAAGAACTTTGGCGGGTTTTACTGTTCCTGCAGCCGTTGTCATCATTGGAAGGATTCGAGGCAAAGCAGAGGCTGCAAGAAGAACGGCTTTGTACCCTGCAATGTTGGCCTGACTCGATAAGACATCCATGGACTGAGCACGTGTGATTCTTGGAACAAGTTCAAGGGAGAACAGTGCTATCCCGCATTCGGCAGCCTCAGCACAGGCCTCAGGTGAACCAAGCGGGTCACATATGCCTATAACAACTTGATTGCTTTTTAGGCGATTGCGATCGGCTTCCCATGCTTCTCCAGCCGCCGCCGCTGTCCGCACGGTCAAAATGCAGTCAGCACTAAACACATCACCATGAGAAACAATCGTCGCCCCTTCAGAACGGTATTGTTCATCGGAAAAACCAGCGGCAACTCCCGCGGACTCTTCTATAAATACCTCAAGCCCTGATTTGATCAAAGGCTTAACGGAGGCGGGGACCAACGCGACGCGGCGTTCTCCTGGAAAGGACTCCTTGATGACGGCGACTTTCATCAATCAGCCTGTGTTTTCACTCAATGACGGCAATGGTTTTTAATTTCTTCTGAGCATGACGAGATGAGGTGCCATTCAACACGACAGTCTCACTTCGAGATGTGGAATGCGAACAGTGTGTTCAGGGTTTCAAAATATCGCAACCTACGGGCCTTTTTATGCGTGAACAGGGCCATCACACTATTTATGGGGGCTGATGCCCGAAAGCCAATAAGGTCGCTTGCTGAAGGGGATTTTGATTGGTAACCTTCGGGACTCAAGAGTGCAGAGGATTACATGAAAACATATATGGCCAAACCCGGAGAAGTTGAGAAGCAGTGGCGACTCGTTGATGCTGACGGGAAAGTAATTGGGCGATTGGCAACGGATATCGCCAAAATACTTATGGGGAAGCATCGTCCAACATACACGCCTCATGTTGATACCGGTGACTACGTTGTGGTTATCAATGCTGAGAAGGCCGAGTTCACAGGGAAAAAGTGGGAGCAAAAAGTATATCGATGGTACACGGGGTACAACGGATTGCGATCTGAGACTGCTGAACATCGCCGAGAGCGGCGGCCGGAGTTGATTCTTCATGACGCTGTTCGACGTATGCTTCCCAAAAACCGTCTTGGACGAACGATGTTGGATAAGTTGAAAATTTACTCTGGCACTGAACATCCCCATCAAGCCCAGCATCCTGAACCAGCAGAAGTTGGTTCTTGAAAATCCTATTTTCTATAGAAGGTTAAAGTTTCATGGCAGCAGCTGAATCAAAAGCAGGTACAGACGTTATCGCTACTGGCAGAAGAAAATCTGCAGTTGCCCGAGTGCGTCTTCGTGCTGGAAACGGGATCATTCAGATTAACGGTCGTGAACTTGAAAAGTATTTTCCAACAGTGAAGGACCGAATGCTCGTTGCTGGTGCTCTTGAACAGGTAGGAAAGCAGACCGATGTCAATGTGAGTATCAGGGTTGATGGGGGCGGATCAACAGGCCAGGCCGGAGCATGCCGTTTGGGTATTGCGCGGGCATTGAAGCTATTTGATTCAGAATTGGCTGAACCACTTCGCCACCATGGTTTACTTACCCGTGATGGGCGAATGAAAGAAAGAAAGAAATACGGCCTTCGTGGGGCTCGTCGTGGTACCCAGTTCAGTAAGCGGTAGTTCTCGAGCAAAGAATTTTCAGTCAGTTTTTACCGTTTCTCTCTATATAGCTGGTACATTCGCTACGACCGGTCGGGATAGTTAGCTTTCTTCCGAATCTCTTATTTCGCCTTTTCCGTCATCGAAGGCATACTACATAAGAAGGTATTCCGGCAATTTTTTCTGGGGTAAAGCGATGGCAAAATCTAAATCCTTTTTCTTCATTGTGTGTGGTTTGCTTTGTGGCGCCATTTCAAATGACGCCTACTCTCAAAATGCATCGTCGAATACCCGTTCGGCTTCAGACACAGCCGTGAATATTCTTGATGCGGAGGCTCAGGGATTGGTGGTTGTCAAGTACATTGCAAACAACGCTCAGTCAGCCCAAATCGTCGTTGAGAACAAAACTAAGAAACCCCTCACGCTTCAACTGCCTGCAGCTTTTGCAGGTGTGCCTGTGCTTGCTCAGATGGGCATGGGTGGTGGCATGGGTGGCATGGGTGGCGGCATGGGCGGCATGGGCGGTGGCATGGGCGGCATGGGCGGCGGAGCACAAGCAACAGGCGGCGGTGGCATGGGTGGCATGGGCGGCGGCATGGGCGGCATGGGCGGTGGCATGGGCGGCATGGGCGGCGGCATGGGCGGCATGGGCGGCGGCATGTTTGCTATTCCCCCTGAAAAAGTGAAGGTCATTCGGGTTCCTACTGTTTGTCTTGAGTATGGGAAGCCCGAGCCAAATCAGAGAATGCCATACAAATTAGTGGAAGTCACAAAAGTCTCTGAGAACCCTCAATTATCTGAAGTCCTGCAGGCCTTGGGTCGTGGTCAGATCTCTCAGAAAGTTGCCCAAGCTGCAACGTGGCATCTTACGGATGGGCTTTCTTGGTCACAGCTTGCATCTGAGAAAATAGATCGTGCAGGAGGCTATCCAGATGAGCGTTACTTCAGCCCTGCAGAACTTATGGCTGCTTATCGTGTGGTTGAATGGACGAACCACATGCTCAAGGACAAACAAGGCGTCAGTCAAGCCGTGAAATCGTACTAGCCTCTAAAAAGATGGCCTCTTCTGCAAAAGATTTCATAAGACCCTTATTTTTTTAGGAAAAACTTGCATTAACTTCTGAAAAAATAAAATACTGGTATCCTCACACGGAGGGAGCAGATGAAAGATTTATCGTTTATCAGTGCTCCCTTCCATTTTTTTACGTTATTTTTCATGAAATTTGTCGCAAAGATTTTGAGGGATTCTATATGTCCTCTGAAAGTGTTTCTCCAAAGGTAGCTGATCGGCCACCGATTGGGGATGAAGTCATTGTTGAAGCTAGGAATCTTTCAAAGACGTATCGGGATTTCTGGGGTCGCAGTAAAAAAGTTGCTCTTAAGCCACTCGATCTGGAAGTCCGTAAGGGAGAGATATTTGGTCTCCTTGGTCCCAATGGTTCTGGAAAAACAACCACACTAAAGTTGTTGCTTGGGCTTATCTTCCCGACGTCGGGTGAAGCTCTTATTTTTGGTCGAGATGCCACCGACGTTTCCAAAAATGAGCGGATCGGTTATTTGCCTGAAGAATCGTATCTGTACAAGTTTCTTGATGCAGAGGAAACACTGGACTTTTATGGCCGCCTTTTTGATATGCCGCCTGAAGAACGGAAGCGACGAGCAGACATGCTCATTGAAATGGTTGGTCTTGGGCGTGATAAGAAGCGACAACTGAAAGAATACTCAAAGGGCATGACTCGCCGCATCGGTGTGGCCCAAGCACTGATTAATGATCCTGAGTTAGTCATGCTAGATGAGCCGACGAGTGGTCTTGATCCAATTGGTACGCGTGAAATGAAAGACCTCATTATTGATCTTAAGAATCGTGGGAAGACGGTGATCATGTGTTCCCACCTCTTAGCAGATGTTGAGGATGTGTGTGATCGTATTGCTGTGCTGCATCAGGGAGAATTGAGAGAATTGGGTCGTGTTGAGGACTTGTTGAAGGTGACGGATGTGACACAGATTCGCGCTACAGGTCTTTCGCAGGTCGCTCGCGATGAGATTGAAGCAGTCCTTCAGCGTCATGGTTCGGATAATGTTGAGATCGGCAATCCACGAACTACCTTAGAAGATTTATTTCTTGATGTGATTAGAGATACCCAGGCAAGACCTGGACGGCGCGCGCATAGCGTTGACGCGGAAGAAACTGGTGAAAGGTAGTTCATCCCAATGGTTCTCGAGCAGGAAATTCCATCGTTCTCGGCGTGGATAGGCCCAGCATTAGTCTGGTATTTTTTTGCTGCGGCAATGGTTCTTGTGTTTGGGGGCCTTATAGCTTGGATGGTGCAGTCGGCGTTGTACGGTCCATTGGCAGCAGGTGACAAGGTGTACCGTGGCCTTCTTGCTGTGGTCTTTGATCTCGCTGGGATGTCGTTCAAGCGTGTTCTCGCTTTAGCTCGTCTTGCTGTGCAGGAATCATTGCGTCGAAATGTGCTTGTTGTATTGCCGTTGTTCGCTATTTTGATTCTTTTTGCCGGTTGGTTTCTCGACCCATCAAGTACGAACCCGGGGAAACTCTATATTGGTTTCATTATTGCATCGACAAATCTTCTTGTTTGTTTGGTTGTTCTTGTTCTTTCTGTCTTTAGCCTTCCGGCAGATATCAAGGCAAAAGCTATTCAGACGGTAACGACGAAGCCTGTTCGGACGGGCGAGATTGTCCTTGGCAGAATGCTTGGTTTCGCTGCGGTTGGAACAGTACTTCTCGCAGTGATGGGATCCGTTGGATGGGCTTTTATTGTTCGAAGTGTCAATCATGTCCATTCGTTGACAACTGAGGACCTGTTGGAAATCAGTGGAGAAGATGGCGGAGTCGTAAGCCTCGAAGGTCGAACAAGCCTTGAGAGAGTCCATCGTCACCGGGTCGTGCTCCCTGCTACTGGCTCTGGTTATACGGAAAATGAGCAAGGTCATCGCCATCCAGTCCAAAGGACAGCAGATTCTGGGGATGCACGTGAGTACAAGGTCGGCCCTCCTGAAGGAATTTTGGAAGCACGGCGACCGCTTCGTGGCGTTTTGCGTTTCCTCGATCGAGAAGGTCGGCCCAGTACGAGTGGTATCAGTGTTGGGAAAGAATGGTCTTACAGGCAATACATCGAAGGGGGCTCGCTCGCTTCGGCTATCTGGACGTTCTCTGGAATATCAGAGCAGCAATTCTCCGAAGGGTTGCCTTTAGAAATGCTTGTTCGTGTTTTTCGCACGTACCAAGGAAATATTGAGAAGGGAATTACAGGAAGTGTAAGAGTAAAGAATCCAGTAAGTGGCTTACAAAGCGACCCATTTTATTTCACGGCCAAAGAATTCACGATGGATTCATTGTTTATACCCAGAAAACTGATTGTCACCTCTGAGGATGGAGGCACTAGGCAGGTTGATTTATTTGGTGACATGATCGCTGATGGACGGGTTGAGATCGTGATGCAGTGTCTTGAGCCAGCGCAATATTTTGGTGTAGCACAGGCAGACTTCTACCTCCGTGCAGGTGAGGGTTCTTTTGCTATCAACTATCTCAAAAGCTGTCTTGGCATTTGGTTTGCGATGCTTCTAGTGACTGCAATGGGGGTGATGTTCAGCACGTTTCTTGCTGGTCCTGTAGCACTTCTGGCGACATTATCTGTTGTCATGGTGGGTCAATTCCGAGACTATGTTTTTCGGCTCTTTGAAAGTCAGGTGACGGGAGACTTTTCCATCATCCCGGGAGGTGGTCCGATTGAGTCACTTGTGCGGCTCGCAACGCAAGAAAGTATTACGGTTGAGTGGGAGGTTACTGCTGCTGCCCAATTTATACAAACGCTGGACACCTTTCTTCTGGCACCAATGCGACTCGGAGCAACACTTTTCCCATCACTGGGATCTCTGGGAACAAGCAACTTTTTAGCAGGTGGATTTGATATCCCGTTTGATTTACTCGTTGAAAATGGTTTTGAAACATTCGGGTACTTGTTTGCATTTTTTGTTGTTGGTGCCATGTGCCTGAGGGCGAGAGAGGTTGCATCATCATGAGTGATTCAGGAGTTCGGCATACAGGTCAAGCGAAGACAGACCATGGAAAAACATGGCTTGGTCTTCGTCCGTCTACGCTCATTATGTTGGTCGCCATTGCGGTTTTGTTGGTGCCTCTCTCAATGCTCAGCCAGCCGGCTGACTCATCAAGTACGGGTGGGAAACTTGCTCAACTCAGAAATGAATATGGTCTTTCTCAGGCGAATCTTGGAGAGATTGATCCCGCGAGTGAGACCATGCGACTTGCGTCACTGGGCCTGAAAAATATCGCTGTTACGCTATTATGGGATCGTGCTAATCACTATAAAAAAGTTGAGGACTGGACTAATCTGTCGGCTACTCTTGAGCAGATGATAAAGTTGCAGCCCAACTTCTATTCAATTTGGGACTTTCAGGCTCATAATCTTTCCTACAATATTTCAGTTGAATTTGATGATTACCATGATCGCTATGCGTGGGTCATGAAAGGCATAGAGTTTCTTCGCCAGGGCATTTCTCTCAACCTTCGAGAGCCACGTCTTCTTGGTCGCATGGGTTGGTTTATTGGCCAAAAGATTGGTAGAGCAGATGAGAAAAAACAATATCGGCGGCTATTCAAGGCAGACGATGACTTTCATGAACGGGATCGTCCTGGTCGAACTCTTCCTGAACGAGATAACTGGTTAGTTGCTCGTGAAAAGTATCTGCGGGCTCAGCAGTTGGTGGATTCTGGAGCACCGCTGAACACGACACCGCTTATTTTCCACAGTGAGCCGATGATGACAGCCATCAACTACGCTCGGGCGCTTGCAAAAGAGGGCAATTTTGGTGAGCCTGGCCGAGATGCTTGGAGACTTGCTCGTGATGAAATGGAACGCTTTTCGGTTCGTGAAATACCAACGTCCTGGGATGTGCCTATTCGACTTGCTCTCCGAGAGTCAGAGTTAGCAAGAGCGGATCGCCTTGAGAAGGAGTTGGAGGACTTGCTTCCAGGGCAGTTCAAGGCGCTTGAACAGAAAAAACGTGATGAGTTGTCCCCAGAGGAACAGGCACTCCTGGACACCCCTAATGATGAACTTTCAGAAGATAAGGGAGAAGAAGTCGCAGGATTAAAAGCATCGATAGCGGTCACATGGCCGATGGTGGCAAGAGAAGCTCCTGCTGATGTGCGGTCAAAGGCGAGGGATTTGGCGAAGCAACTTACGGAAGCAAAGGAAACGGCAACAATTATCCAGCGATACCGGGATATTGTAAATTACGATTTTTGGAGAGCGACCTGTGAGGCAGGAGTTACAGATGACATGCTCAGGGCGCGTGAGTCGTCGTGGAAAGCGGATCAAGATTTTGAGAATGCACGTCTGCAAGCAGCAAAAAAATCTTACGAGGACTCGTTTGAGTCTTGGAGAAAAGTTCTGGATGCATCCAAAAAACTTCGAGATGATTTTCTGACGCGAGAGGATATCAATGATCTGGTTGGTCGATATCGTAAAGTATTGGAGCAACTCGATGAGCCATTCCCAAAAGAATTTATCCTGAAAGACATGCTGGACTAAACCAGGATAAGTCACCGTCGCAATTTTCGTGAACATCACGTATGTCTGTTCTGAATGTGGGTCGTGCGAGCCTAGAATTCATTTGTCTTGAGAGTCTGGACTAGTTCTTGCGAATGAGTACCTTATCAATACGTCGCCCATCCATATCAACAACCTCAATAATGAGGCCATGCCACTGTGTGATATCACCTGTGCTTGGAATTCTTTCCAGTTGCGACAACACAAGACCGGAAACAGTTGAGTAATCACGAGTACCAGACTCAACTTTAATCTCAATGGTATCAATCAAGTCCTCTATGCTTGCCCCCCCGTCAACAAGCCATGATCCATCCTCTCGCTGAACAAAGGCAGTGTCTCGTGCTGTTCTGTATTCATCGTGTATTTCACCTACAAGTTCTTCGAGAACGTCTTCAAAAGTTACGAGGCCTTCTGTTCCACCATATTCATCAAGAACAATTGCCATCTGGTTTTTTTCCTTTTGAAATAACCCTAGAAGCCTGTCGAGTGGCATGGTTTCTGGGACAAAAAGAGCACGATGCATGATCTTTCTCAGTTCAACGGGCCAACCCATCCATGTATGACGCAGGACGTCCTTTAGGAAGACATAGCCAAGTATGTGATCGAGGGAACCCTCGTAGACTGGTAGCCTTGAATAGCCAGCCATCGCAATAGCCCCAATAATTTCACTCGAAGGGGTTTCGATGTCGAGTGCATCAAGATCGATTCTTGGTCTCATGATATCTCGAACGGTTCGCTCACCAAGGCGCAGAGCCTCTATGGCAACAGCCTGTTCAACCGGTTCGAGCACTCCTTCTGCTCGTCCTGTTTCCAGCAAGTGCTCGATATCATCAACTGACACAGTGGGGCCTTCCTGTTTGCCTGCACCAAGCAGAAAGAGTACTGCAGATGTCGCTTGACCCAGCCCCCATACAAGGGGTTTTGTGATCTGAGATATGCGTTGCATCGTTGGTGCAACAACTCGGGACACTCGTTCGGCGTTACGTAATGCCAGCCTCTTTGGAACCAATTCACCAAAGAGGAGCGTAAAAAATGAGAGAAGTGCCACAAAGACAGTCAACGCAATTGGAGTGGAAGCATTTGCAATAAATGGTGGTGCAGTTGTACTGAGCCATGCAGCGAATGGTTCCACCAGCCGATCCCCACCGTATGCAGCTGCTAATGTCCCAACAAGCGTAATGCCAACCTGAACCGTTGGAAGAAAGCGGTCTGGATTGCAGGCCAAATCAAGGGCTGATTGAGCAGAACGATCACCATCTTCTGCTAATTGTCGCAAGCGCCCACGACGGCTTGCGACAATTGCCATTTCGGCACCGGAAAAGAATCCGTTTGCAAGAATCAGCGCTAGGACAATAAAAAATTCGGGAAACATAGTGAGGTGTCAGGGTTCCATAAGTGTGTCACGTCGGATGACTGCTAAGTTGTCTCGATGGATAACTTCGTCGTAATGGCAATATCCAAGAACGGCAGCGATTCGATCAGTCTTCAGTCCATGAATGCGTTGTAGATCTGCGGATGAGTAGTTCACTAAACCACGTGCAAATACATCTCCTTTTTCATCCTTCAGATCCACGAGGTCACCAGCAGAAAACGTACCGGTGACACCTTGGATACCTGCGGCAAGGAGACTACTGCCAGTATCTATGACGGCATGAAAAGCTCCTGAATCCACTTTGACGGAGCCTCTAACGTGAGCAGACCACCCAAGCCATCTTTTTCTGGCTGGCAAGGCTGTTGTTCGGCCAAAAAAGAAAGTTCCTTTGTTTTCTCCTCGGAGTATTGCCGGTAGTACGGAGTCATCACGACCACTGGCAATAACACAGTGTCCACCGGACTCATTGACGATTCGTGCGGCAGCAATCTTACTTGTCATACCACCTTTAGAAAGACTACTGGAATGATCATGCGCCAAAGACTCAATTGACTCATCAATTGTCCGCACGGTTTGAATGAGCTCAGCATTTTGTTCATCTGGATGAGTTGAGTAGAGACCATCAACATCTGATAAAAGTACTAACAGCGATGCACCCAGGAGAGTTGTTACAAGGGCAGCTAAATGATCATTGTCACCGAAACTGGTTCGTAGTTCTTCAACGCTAACAGTATCATTCTCATTGATGATGGGAATTGCGTTGTAATGCAGAAGACTTCTTAATGTATTACGAATATTGAGGTATCGAGACCGATTCTTAAAATCATCTGCTACAAGTAACACTTGAGCAGCATGACGTCCTTGTGCTCTGAAAACCCGCTCATATGCCTCAATAAGGCTGCTTTGGCCAACTGCAGCAATAGCCTGGAGGTGCCCTAGTTCTTTCGGGCGTTTGTCTAGGCCTATCCGGCCCATGCCAGCACCAACTGCACCAGAACTGACAAGAACAACTTGTTTTCCTGAAGCTACGAGGGAATCCACCTGCCTTCCCAGCGATTCAATACGTACTGTGTCAAGCAGACCATCAGCACGAGTCAGTACGCGAGTGCCAATTTTGACCACGATCAAATTCGCATTGGAAGTAATGTCTTTCCTGCTTGGATCGGATTTGCTCGTTGTCATAGTTCCACGTAGCGGATTTGCTTCCTCCCAAAAGCCAAAAGAATGGTTTTTACCGCGGATGCTCTCGGCGTCATCCGGTCATTCCTTATCAAAGCGTTGAGAAATTTGTACCAAGTAGCATATATTAAGTAATGGATTTAGTTTTTTCACCATCAATGGTGTAGTCACATTCGGTGATCTGTCCCCATCACGAATGCATTTTGACGGCTATTTGCACCTCACAAATGGTGAGTCGCGTGTTCTTTTTCCGTCGCAGGATTCAGATCAATTTTCTCGCCCCATGCTAAGAATACTGCTGAATCTCAAAAAATAACGTCAATTGTCAGCTGGAATGACCACATGAAATCCTGCACGAAGACAGCTTCCTACGATCCTGACCCTCAAGAGATGTTGGAAGCGTGAGCAAGGTCTTTAGATTTCTACAGTTCGTCTTCTAAGCACTGCTCGCCAGATGGGTTTCCCTGCAAGTCTCGTGCGACGTTCGAAATGAGTGCGGTAATCGAGATCATGCTCTGCTGGCGGTGCCGTTTCTTTTTGAGGCTCACTAAAGAGACCAGTTTGATGTGCAGTCATCATGGCCTCAGAGTAGTACTCCTCAACATCAGTCCAAACATGCAGTCGTCCATCAGCAATAAGTACCCGGCCAGCATGTTCAAGAAATGGCCGGCATAAAACTCTGCGCTTTCGGTGTCGGGCTTTCCACCAGGGATCAGGGAAATAGACGTGGATAGCGTGAAGGCAGTTGTCAGGCAGCATGGTCTGGACGAGTCGTTGTGCATCTCCATGGATAACACGAGCATTGGGCATGCCAGCAATCGCTAATCTGCCAGCAGCCATGCGGGCGTAGCCTGCCGCAATTTCAATTCCTAAAAAATTGGTGTTTTGGTGTACAGAAGAAGATGTGACAAGGAATAGACCTTTTCCGCTTCCGACTTCGAGTTCTACTGGATTGTCATTCAAGAAAAGAGACGCTGGCTCCAGAAGTTCTGGCAACTCACCAAGAATTGAAAAATGTGAAGAAAGATTGACGCCCGGAGCAGGCTTTTTAGGTGCACGGCGAGGCATAACGCTAGAAAAAAGAATGAGATGAAGAGAACATCAAAAATCTATTCAGCCTTCGCTGTTTCACGAAGATAATCAACAGGAAGAGGCACCCCTTTAATTATGCCATCTACGACAATGTTGTTTCGAACAATTCCCTGAAAACGACAGATAATCATGGCTTTTGGACGAACTCGTACTCGTTCTACAGCGATGACGAGACGGTCACCGGGAACAACGGGTTCTCGAAAACGAACATCTTCCATTCCACCAAAGCCCATCACTCTCGCTTCAAGAAGGTTGCGTTTCTGAGTGTAGTAACTCGCTAACTGGGCTGCTGCTTCACAGAGCATCACTCCTGGCATTACAGGCATCACAGGAAAATGCCCTCGTATCCAGAACTCATCTGGTGTGATGTCCTTATATCCAACACAGAGGTCACGAGAGTGGTCTTCGTGCACAATGGCCGTCAGTTGTTCCATCTCAAAGCGTTGCTTGTTCCAGCGACGAATTTCTTCGATATCAGCAATGACATTCGAAAGGTCATATTCATCTGGATGAATAATGTAATCACGTGGTGCCACGGTAAAACACTTTCTAGGGGTAGCTATGTTGAGATGATGAGAAAGCCTACGTTTTGATGTGCTTTCGCTTCGCTTTCCGTGCTTTACTATTAGCAGGACGAGCACCGTGGTTGGCCTTTTTTAGACCTCGATGAGGTTTTGACATAACATTCTCCATTCCGTTTCGCAAAAAAAGTTCCTGCAAACTTTACCACGGTTTGAGATTATCTTCCATCGGTGGCTTCTTTTCAAAGATTTCACGAAAAAATCAAGGGTGACCGGAGGAACGCGTTTGCGTTGAGGGATGATCAGCAGCTATAGCATCCCGAAGACTTGTTCGAAGAATTTCGACAAAACTTGCCATTAAGAATCCAAAAAGACCTCCGATGATGGCTGACGAGAGTCCTCCTAGAATCGCTCCTGCTGCTGAACTTCCAGTTGCAAATATCAACATGAGCGAGCCAGTCAGACCACCAATTGTGGCACCGATACTGGCAGAGATCGGTACCAGACTTCCCAAACGTTCATGTCGCTCTAAGCGAGTTGGAGCGGATGGCGGAGGGATGGGTATGGGATGAGGAGCCGATTCATGTAGGGCTCGCTGTTTGTCAGAGGAGTCTCGCAGTCGTGTGCCGATCGCATTACCGGCAACATGCATTGCGATACTGGCAATGACAACAGCCGCGGCCATCCATCCAGCAAGCCCAAACCAGCCAATGGCAGCAAACGAAACTGCTGTGACGACAGTAATCCAAGAATACGTGACGAGTCGCATATAACCTCCGGAAAAATTATACCCAAAGTTTAGAATGCGTCTCGAACAGCGTTTCCAGTATAAATGGGAAGGATGCGATAATAGACTTCAAGCGTGAGTACAGCCAATGCAGTATGAGCTAAACGCCCCCCCGAAGCTGTATCACCATCGTTGAAAAACCAACTTCCAACTTCATGGCCGGCCTTTGACTGAAGAGAGATGAGCTGATCACGGTTTTTCCGATTCCAGCGTGGCCAGACTGGATGATTCGATTGGAGGAGTGCTTGGGAGAGATAGAAGTTCTGATACACAGCATGAGGGTCTGGTCCAGTTTTTGCCAAGGCTGTCACCCCACGAAGAAGTGTTTCATTTTCTGGTCGCCAGCCGGTATACATTCTACAAAGTAAGCCAATGGCTGAAGTACAGGGTGATTGACCGGGTGTCATATATCCGTACGACGCTCCATTATTTGACTGCACCCGATCAAGGAACCGCTTTACTCCTTCAATGGTCGGCGAAGGTGTTTCGATACCGGTCATTGATGCACTTTTTAAGGCAACGAGTTGCCAAGCGGTGGCCGTTATGTCCCCTGCTTGACCTGGAAGATATCTCCAGCCACCGCTATGTTGGTCCTGAGCGGTCTGAATAAAGCGAATTGCTTCTTGAAGATACGGTACCAACATGTCATCTCCGGCAAGACCATAGGCTTCTGCAAGAGCCAAAGTGGTGACGCCATGACCATACATTGTGCCTTCACAAAAATCTCCACCCCGTGGCGTTGGCTGCATTCGACTAATGAGGTAATAAATTGCCCGTGAAACTTTTTCTTGATACGGACCTTGTACATGGGTATTGCCAGAGCCCAAAAATGGCAAGAGTGCAATAGCAGTGCTAGCTGTTGTGCTACGAATTGTTCCAGGGTTCCGACATGCGCCCTCACACCGACAGCCAGAAAGATCAAACTGCCAAGAACCATCCGCCGCTTGATGCTCTGCTAGCCAACGAAGCCCAAGTTCAACAGCCCGCTCACTTTGAGCCGATCCTCCGTTTGCCTTCACCGCTGCAGAACGAGCATCACCACAACGAGAATGAAAACCTTTTGCTTGTTCCTTGCCCTCTGGGTTCAGGCTGTCAGGTGCAGACGTTGAAGTGTTTAGCCGTGTGGATGAGCCTAACGATGCCTCTTGAATAGTTGGAGCACTTGGTCGTGAGCCCTCCAAAACTATCGAGCCTGCCTGAACTGGTAAGTCGACTGTAGTGAGAGGTTGTGTATCGACAAGTGGAGCATTTATTGAAATCTGAGGCTGTGCATCGATCGTTGCATCGGCAGTTTCCATCGTCTCTGAAGGATCAACGGTGGGGGAAATATCCAGAACATGGTTCAGTTGAAGGTCATCGTCATATTGTTCATGAAAACTACTTTCTCCAAATGCAATCAAGAGTGGCGGTGGTCGCTTTGGTGTTTTCCACTCGTTCACGAGCACAACAAGAAGAAGACCGAGAAGCACGTGACAAAGAAGGCTTGTATACCCAGATTGAACTGCTGGGTTGCTGGCAAGCTGATCGAGCAGTGGCTTACGGGAAGAGTTGCTCATAGGGGTACCGATTGGAAAAAATGCACACTTTTTACGAATTTCATCGATTGTGAAGATTCTCGACAGGCTTTGATGAAGCAGTTCCGCCTAAAACGCTGCTGTAGATTAAGTCGGACACTTGATAGATAACAGTTAAACGTGCAGCACGAATGGTCCGGTTTTCACGTTTAATGATCTGGAATTATTCTACAAACGTGTCAACGTCGTTGCCGGAATCCTGATACAACGGCAAACCGTGCTTGAAATAAACTTCGAGTGTCATGGTGGCCATTGAGGTCACATAAATGCGTCCTCCAACTCCAGGAGCATGACCTTTTGAAAATCCTTCAAAGTAGCTTCCCTTTTGATGCCCGTTAGTAACCTGTGCATCGATAAGCATTTTTGACATTTTTCGTTGCCAGTCTTCCCATTCAGCCGGAAGTTGTTGTTTCAGATGGTACAGAACCTGAGTGGTGTAATAGGCTGCATACATATCACGAGATGGTCCACCTTTTGCTAGTCGTTTCGCTCCATTGATGAGCGCATCATTCGTTTTCTTCCATGATGTAAACATACGGCAAAGTAAGCCTGCTCCGGTTGTTGACGCACGAAAGTTTTTCGATGGATCAAGATAACCATAAGCAGAGCCGTCTTCGGACTGAACATGATCTAAGAATGTTGAAACTTTTCTCACAACATATGGGTCGACTTGGAGCCCTGACATCAATCCACTTTTGAGTGCCATCACCTGCCAGCAGACAGCAGATGTATCACCGGGCTGTCGTGGGTTGTATCTCCAGCCACCTCCGACGGGATCCTGGGAGGCCATGATAAATGTGATAGCGGCCTGAGCTGGAGCCAGAAGGCGATTGTCCTTGGTCATCCCGTAGGCTTCTGAAAGGACAATGCCAGCAAGACCTTGGGAATACATATTCCCACCTTTGTTCCCACTGACATAAGCTTTTCCATTTCCATTCAGTGTTGCTTGGCTGAGAAAAGCCAGGCCTTTATCCATGACCTGCCGATACTTTCCTTTGCTCCCTGGGGCCATGTGTGTGTAACCCTGTCCGAGCATAGGAAGAAGTGCGAGGGCAGTTGCAGCAGCACGATCATTGAGGTGAGAGTCACGTTCAGGATTTTTACATTGACCCATGCATCCTGGACATTGACGGAAATCAAAAGACCAGCCTCCGTCAGGCATCTGATGTTTCTTGAAGTATTCGCATGACGACTCTACAGCTCGAATAATTTCGTCTGGGTTACCTCCGCCAGCTTTAATCATTGCCTTTTGGGCACCAGCATCAGAACGAGCAGCAAATCCAGTTTTTGATCCACCAGATTGTCCTCCGATTGTCTTGAGGAGATCTGTTGACATGCTGATATCGGCTGCGATGTCATTGACATCGACTGTTATGTCAGATGCAGCAAGATCATTTGCCTCTGATACCACTTCAACAGATTCAAGAGCAACAGCCTCCGGTGCTTCTGTAATTTCTGTCTGGTCTTCAACGGATTCCACATCATCTGGTATTTCAACTGGCTTGATTTCCTCAATATCTTCAACAGACTCGGTTGGAGGCGATTCAATCGTTTTGATGCCAGCCCTCTCAGGTGTGGGCGTGACAATGAGAGCCATAGTGAGCAGCACAATCACATGCAAAACCATACTCACTAGCCAGGCCGGTGCTTGGCTCATGGTTGTCTCCAATTCAAATTAATTCTGTTGTAAAGGGAAATACTGTTTGGATCTTATCTCATTAAGAAGTTGTCATGACTAAAGATAATCGAACTTCTATCCACTGCCATAATCAAGGCCTCTCAATTTTATCGCGTAAAAACATCTTGAGCAAAATAGTGAAACGGGTTTTTTGTGAAAAACCACGATGTTTAATTGCTCTTCTGGCAGGTAATTGATTAAATCGGTATCTTTGAGCATTGTTTGGTTTCAGGTCAATATTTCCCGGTGTACTTTTGGTGTGAGAAACGTTAATGGCAAAAGGCAAGAAAAAACTCGAAGTTGTCCACCTAGCGTGTGAGGAAACCGGTGACTTGAATTACACCCTTCGACGAAAGACGGGTGGTGAGAAGTTGAAAGTCAGGAAGTATTCACCCCGTTTGCGGAAGCACACGCTTCACACCGAGAAGAAGAAGAAGTAGTTTCAAGGCAGACTACATCATCAATCAACTTCTCGATTCGTTCCTGACCAACCAAGAAATCAATTTCGATTTCAACGGCAACTAAAGGTATTCCGTCAAGTTCATCCTGTTGGATTTTTACTAGATCCTTAAGTGTCGTAATGACCAACTCTGCATTTTGTTGGGAAGCCCAGCCACCGAGCGACGTCACGTCGTCATTAGAATAAGCATGATGGTCAGGGAAAGGCCGGAACGCAACCACATTAGCATCTAGGGGTGTTAGTGAGCAGTGAAAGGCATCAGGATTTCCAATGCCAGCAAAGGCGACAACTTTTTTTCCATTCAAAAGATGGATTGGTAGGTCAACCCCACTGAACTGCCTTAGGCGCATTGGTTTGTGATCAGCCTCAGCCCAAATCAATGGTTTCGTGCTGCAAAGCGTTTGAAATGTATTACGGATATCCTTTCGCTTTGATTCATCAACAAGCGTTGAGCGAGTCAGCACGATTGCGTCAGCGCGACGGATTTCGCGGAGTGATTCACGAAGAAGACCTCGTGGGAAAAGAAAGCCACAACCATAAGGATCCGTTGCGTCGACAGTAATGATGTTAATGTCACGAGCGAGACGACGGTGTTGAAATCCGTCATCAAGAATCACTACATCAGAACCATTTTTAACTGCTTTGCGAGCAGCGACTATTCGATAACGGTGAGCGAAATGTTGAACACTTGACAGAATGAGAGAAAGTTCTGCCGCCTCATCACTTTGTTGGCCCTGTTGCGCGCCATATCCTCTGCTCACTATTGCTGGGTGCCTTTTCAAAGCCATGAGGTGGCGAGCAATCCACGAGACAAGGGGTGTTTTTCCAGTGCCGCCAAGAGAAAAATTTCCAACGCAAATGACAGGTGCCCCACATGAAAAGCTTTGACGAACTCCAAGGTCATAGGCACGGTTTCTGAAGTAGATTGCTATCCCATACGGAATGGAGAGAACACGAAGCAAAACTCTCGCAGCGCTAGCCAAAAGGCGAGTGTCCGTTCCATCCACCAAACGCTTGAATGAGGTGGCATTTGGTAGTATCGACATCCAAATCAGCCTCTACGAGCAGAAAAAACAAAGAATCATTTGCGGGTAGTCATGATCATGCACCGTGGCTTTACGTCCTGTCAACGTGGTTAGTTCGAAAACAGAGGTCTTTGCATATACTCTTAAGAAGCATATGTGAATGCGTCGATGCGACATCGACGGGTTTGTTGGTCTTGGAGTGTTGGTCATGGCGTCGGTTTCTGGTGATTCGTCACACCCACTAGCTGTTGGTTCTTGGGCTGTCGATGCTGACTCAGCATCGAAATCTGAGCGGTATGTTGCATCGCGTCTTGCGACCGCTGGAGCTGACTACAAGGGTGTTGCCATCACCATATTCGCACTCGCTGTTCTGCTCTTCACATTGGTTTGGTTAGTGGTAGGCGTTTTCGCTGAGCATTGGCTTGTGCCTGGAGGTCTTCCTCGGTGGGCTCGTTGGATCTGGTTTGCCACAACCTTTATTGTTTTAGCTGGTGCGATTATCCGATGGGTCATTCCCCTTATTCGCTATCGGGTAAATCTTGTTTATGCGGCCCGTGTCATTGAGCAAGAGCATCCCGATCTTCACAACGACCTTGTGAACGCAGTGCTTGTTAAAAATAATGAAGAGGGATCAAGCCAGCGTATGGTTCGTTCGCTCAAGAGGCGTGCAGCAAAACAGCTTTCGAGTGTACCGTCTGGTGATGTTGTCGTAGATCGACAATCAGTTTTGAGATTAGTATATGTGATCGCTGCTTTCATTATGGTGCTATCTCTCTACGAAGTATTTGGTCCGAAAAGTCTTCTCAGAAGTTCCCTTCGACTCTTTGCTCCCTGGACATCAATTTCAGCACCGTCACGTGTTCAGATTGAACCGCTGCGGCTCTCCTGGAGAGCGTTGGGAGACGATGGCATTCAAGAACACTCAAATCAAGGTGGCCATAGCATACGGATTCGATCATCTCATGCCTCGATTGTGAGAGGGCGACAACTTCTTGTTCAAACAGGAATTGAGGGTCTGCACGACGGTGAAAAGCCAACGCTCTCGGTGCGTGCACTAAAAGATGATGGCTCTATTGATCGTTTATCCAAATCCTGGAAGACAACAATGAACCAAGAAGGGTTCACGGATGGTAATGATTTGTACCTTGCGATACTCCCCGATATTGATCGGGGTGTGGATCGTTCTATACAAATAGAAGTGAGTGCAGGTGATGCTCGTCTTAGTCCAATCAAGGTTGCAGTGGTTGATGAGCCATCGTTATTGGTTCAGGAATTGCGGTATGACTTTCCTGCCTACACACAGCGGGAAAACGAAGTTGTTCTTTGGCAAGGAGATATTCGTGCTATTGAAGGAACCAATGTAACAATTGTCGCTTCAAGCAATCAGGCGATAAAAGAGGCATGGATTGATTTCGGGTGTGATGGTCGACGTGATAAAAGAATGTCAGTCAGTGCTGCAAATCCAACGCAAGCATCTGTTTCTTTTCGTCTTCATCCAGACTTGAACTCAGAGTATGGATTTCTTTTTCAGCCCCACCTCCATGAAAAAGAAACTGCCTCGGGCCTCATTCGAGATGAGTTGCAGTACAAGATAGAAGTCGTACCAGATGTTCCTCCTGAGATATCCATTGAAGAGCCTGAGGAAGCACTCCTCAGGGTGCCTCCAGATGCGCCAGTAAAAGTTCGTCTTCGTGCTGTTGATCCAGACTTTGGGCTTACAAAAGTGGGAATGGAAGTTCGAATACAAGACGCTGGGAAAATCCAAGAGATCAATCTGCTGAACAACTCCCAAAGTGGTGTGTATAGCGGTGGTTCGTTACTGGTTCCGCGTCAGTTGGGAGCTGCGCCTGGTCAAGTTCTGGAATATCGCGGTGTTGCTGTCGATAATCGTCCAGACCGACCAAATGAGACTCGAACAGATTGGCAGCGGTTGATAATTGATGATTCTGCTCCTGCGCGACAACCTCCCTCAGAAGAGTCAATGGATGACTCTCGTGAGGGTGAAAATAAAACAGAAAAAACATCTGGTAACGAGGGTGTTTCTGGCAATAACGGAGAGGATTCACAGCAGAATAAACAGCCGAGTAATCAAGGTGTGGAAGATTCAGCTGGCCAAAAGTCTGGTAGCGATTCACCAAATTCTCAGCAGTCGCAGGAAGGTGTTGGTGAGCAAGGTCAGTCTGAAATGGCTCGAGATCCCGAGATGAACAATCAGCGCGATCAAGATAATTCCCAAGAGGGTGTCGGTTCTCAAGCCAGTGATAATTCAGGTCAATCTGAACAGGGTAGGGATCAGCAATCTCCTTCGGAAGCAACGCAACAAGAGTCATCAGCAGGAAGTGAAAATCAGTCCCAGCGACAACGGTCTGAGAACCAGCAGTCAAAAGAAACTGTTGCATCAGACGGAACAAACGATGGTGAGGCAGTGGAGCGGATTCTCGAACATCGTCGGCAGCGCTCTCAGAAGGAACAGGGTGAACAAGGACAGGGTGAGCAAGGACAGGGTGAGCAAGGGCAGGGTGAGCAAGGGCAGGGTGAGCAAGGACAGGGTGAGCAAGGACAGGGTGAGCAAGGACAGGGTGAACAAG
>MDSZ01012843.1_pt1 | contig 56721 bp, 52 predicted proteins | sample 811201 | NCBI WGS metagenome assembly MDSZ01 (sample SAMN05326647, study PRJNA326480) | marine metagenome | isolation source: seawater | place: Indian Ocean: North | collected 2010
AGGCATCAAATTTTGAAAGATTTATGTTTGATGTATTTAAACGTGACTCAGAAATATTGTGTAAACATTGGAATCAAGTGGATTTGGGAGGTTCTTTTGATTTAACTGATGAACTATTTGAAAGGATAAGTAATTTTGGATTTATCTCATCATCAAGCAAGCATGTAAATAGAATAGATCTTATAAAGAAATTTTATGAAGATTATAATATTATAATTGATACGCATACTGCAGATGGACTTAAAGCTGCATTAGATCACTTCGATAGTTCGATACCTATGCTCGTGTTGGAAACGGCTCTACCCATTAAATTTGAAAAATCTATTTTTGAGGCTATTGGGAAATATCCAGACAGACCTGAGCAATTACAAAATATTGAATCTTTAAAGCAACATAATGAAGTATTTGATAACGATGTAGATGAAGTAAAAAAATTCATAACAAAAAATACCTAAAATGCAACAATATCTTAATCTCCTAAAATACGTTAATGATTATGGAATAAAGAAATTAGATAGAACTGGAACAGGTACTTTGTCGGTCTTTGGGTATCAAATGCGTTTTGATTTATCCCAAAACTTTCCCTTATTAACTACAAAGAAAATTCATCTTAAATCTGTTATTTACGAGTTACTTTGGTTCTTAAGTGGTGACACTAACATAAAATTTTTGAAAGATAATGGGGTTTCTATATGGGATGAATGGGCAGATAAAGATGGCGAACTTGGTCCTGTTTATGGTCATCAATGGAGAAGTTGGCCAACACCAGAGGGAGAGACTATTGATCAAATAAGTAATCTTATAAACCAAATAAAGAATAATCCTGACTCAAGAAGGTTAATTGTTTCTGCATGGAATGTCGGTGAAATTGACAAAATGAAACTCCCTCCTTGCCATGCATTCTTTCAGTTTTATGTTGCTGAGGGAAGATTATCATGCCAACTTTATCAGAGAAGTGCAGATATCTTTCTTGGCGTACCATTTAATATTGCATCATATGCATTACTAACTATGATGGTGGCTCAAGTTTGTGGATTGAAGGTTGGTGAGTTTGTGCATACTTTGGGCGATGCTCATATATATTTAAATCATTCAGAACAAGTAAAAGTACAATTATCAAGAAGCATTAAAAAGCCACCCATTATGAGGATTAACAAAGATAGAAATAGTATATTTGATTTTACTTATGATGACTTTTTGTTGGAGGGATATGACCCACATCCACTTATTAAAGGCTCAGTAGCAGTATAGTGAAAAAGATTGCGATTATAGTAGCTATGTCTAAAAATCACGTAATTGGGGTTAATAATTCACTTCCATGGCATATTTCAGAAGATCTAAAAAGATTTAAGCAGCTAACAACAGGCCATCCAATCATTATGGGAAGAAAAACATATGAATCTATTGGCAGGCCTCTGCCTAAAAGACATAATATCGTTGTTACGAGAGATGCACATTTGCAAATTAGTGAGGTAGATGTAACGAACTCAATTGAGTCAGCGCTAGATATCTGCAAAAATAGCGATACAGTATTTATAATTGGGGGAGGGATGATATATAACTTAGCATTACCCTATGTTAATCATCTTTATATTACACAAATTGATTCATTTGTAGATGGCGATGCATTTTTTCCAGATTTTGATAAAAGTCAATGGGAGGAGATATCGAGAAGTAACTCAAAAGATTCAGATGGAACGCCATTTTCTTTTGTAGACTATAAAAAAAAATAAATTTGTTGCCTGTTTTACTAAATAAATATTAGAGAAAATATTTAAATTTTTGGAAGTGTAACTCCACTTTGACCTTGATATTTTCCTCCTCGATCTTTATAGGACGTTTCGCATTCCTCATCTGATTCGAAGAAAAGTACTTGTGCACATCCTTCTTCCGCATAAATCTTAGCTGGTAGCGGTGTGGTGTTGCTAAATTCTAATGTTACATAGCCTTGCCATTCAGGCTCAAAAGGGGTTACATTTACAATAATTCCACACCTCGCATAGGTTGATTTACCAACGCAAATAGTTAAGATATTTCTAGGTATTTTAAAAAATTCAACTGTCCTTGCAAGGGCAAAAGAGTTTGGTGGGATTATGCAGTGATCCCCATCAAACTCTACAAAAGAGTTTGGATCAAATGATTTTGGATCAACTATGGTGCTATTTATATTGGTAAAAACTCTAAATTCGGGAGCACATCTTATATCATAACCATAGCTAGATGTGCCATAGGAAACAATCTTATCATTATCTTTCTCACGAATCATATTAGGCTCAAATGGACTTATCATTCCATGTTCTTCAGCCATCTTTCTTATCCATTTATCTGATTTTATAGTCATATAAGTTTAATTACCATGTTGTATAAAAAAATTAACGCCAGAATTGGCTCGTATCTTCAAAAATGACTTTAGAAGCATCGGGGTCATTTTTACCAGAAACGTATTGCTCCAACTTAACCTTATTTTCGGACCAATGATTGATAATTGGATCAATAAATTTCCACTGAGCTTTGACTTCGTCAATGTGTAAAAATCTTGATTGATTACCATTCATAAGGTCTAGCATTAGTGTTTCATATGCATCAATACTTTCATCACCATCAATACGATTTAATCCTTCTAAATTTGTAATTCTAGTTTCATTTTCATCTAGGCCTGGAGTTTTGGTATTAATTTCAAAATTGGTAGTTTCATTTGGTTGAATATTAAATACTATCCAATTTGAATTCTTATCAATTGATAAAGGACTTTTCTTCAATTTAATTGAAATTTTTGTACCACTTTCATGCAACCTTTTGGCCGTTCGAAGATATATTGGAACACCCTGCCACCTTGGATTATCAATAAATAATTTTACCGCTGCATACGTTTCAGTTATGCTATCTTGGTTTCCGAGCTCATTTAAGTAAGCTTCAACCTTGCCCTCACCCTCTATTTGACCTGCGGCATATTGCGCTCTAAATACATAATTTTCAAATTCATTATCATTTATTGGTACTATGGAATTTAGAAGTTTTATTTTTTCATCTCTTATGTTATTTGGTGTTAATGACTTTGGGCGCTCCATCGTTGTAAGTGCCATCATTTGTAGCAAATGACTTTGTATCATATCGCGAAGTGCACCAGTTGAATCATAAAAAACAGTTCGTTCACCAACACCTAAAGTTTCATGATTGGTAATCTGAATATGGTCAATAAAATCTTTATTCCAAATAGGCTCCAATAATGTATTTGCAAATCTTGTTGTGAGAATATTTTGTAGTGCTGATTTTCCAAGATAATGATCTATACGATATATCTGATTTTCATTAAGGTGATTTGATATAGAATTCTGGAGCGCAATTGCGCTTTCCAAATTAGTTCCAAAAGGCTTTTCGATTAACACTCTTTTCCAACCTTTGTCTTCACTAAGTAAATTTACTTCAGCTAATTTTTCAACAACAAGAGCAAAATCAGAGGGCCTTACAGATAAAAAGAAAGCAAAGTTTGGAGCGAAAAGATTTTTATCATTTAGTTTATCTGCAAATTTTTTAAATGCATTTGGGTCATCTGGTAAGTTTGCATGGTAAATATTTCTTTTAATAAAGCGATTGTAGGTTTCTTTGTTGTAGTTGCCCTTAAATTTCTTATCAAGCATATCTTTAATTTCAGCTTCCCATTCATCAGGGGAGACTAATTGCCTTCCAACAGACAATACCTTCATTTTTGGCGGTAACATTCCAGAGTCATCTAGATGAAATAATCCTGGTACTAATTTCACACGTGATAGGTTTCCTCTAGCACCAAATAAAACTAATGTTGAATCTTCAATCATTTTATCACTAACCTTTCTTTTTCATTACATGTCCGCCAAAAGCATTTCGCATTATGGAAAGTATTTTGTATCCATAACCCTTTGATTTTTCTTGACTTCTAAATCTTACTTGAAGTGCTTGCGTTAAAACGGGTGCAGGTATTCCTTGTTCAATTGCTTCAACAGCCGTCCATCTACCTTCTCCAGAATCAGCAACAAATGGTGCTATCTCATCTAATTCTGGATCACCTTTTAATGCTTCAGCTGTTAAATCAAGCAACCAGCTCCTAACTACAGAACCATGTCGCCAGAGTTCTGTAACTTTTCCTATATCAATATCATATTCTTTTCTACCTTTCAGCAATTCTAAACCTTCAGCAAAAGACTCCATCATTCCATACTCGATTCCATTGTGAATCATCTTTGTAAAATGACCTGAACCTACAGGACCAACATGTAACCATCCAGTTTGTGGTGTTGGTGCTAATGCCTTAAGAGCAGGTTCAACAGCTTTGGCTACTTCATGAGAGGCACCAACCATTAGGCAATATCCATTATCCAATCCCCAAACTCCCCCAGATGTTCCACAGTCCATAAAGCCTATGTCATATTCTTGTAGCATACTTCCCATTTTTACACTTTGTTTAAAATTTGAATTACCACCATCAATAATAATATCCCCTTTGTTTAGAAGAGGAATAAGATCAGCAATTTGTTTTTTTGTAATTTCACCTGCTGGAAGCATCATCCATACTATTTTCTGCTTATCTAACTTTGATAATGCATCTTCAACAGATGATGATGCAATAATCTTTTCTTTTTCAGAAAGATCTTTTACGATTGTTTGATTGTTATCATAACCGACTACAGAGACACCTTTCCTTACAAGGCGTGCAGCCATATTACCTCCCATTTTACCTAAGCCCAGCATTGCAATTTTCATTATTTATCCTTTTGATGAAGAGTATAATTTATTAATCTTTTGAATTAATTTCGCTTTATAATTACGTGCTCGAATTATAACAAGATTTGCACTTAAAGAATTAAACTTATTGACAGGAATTATATGACCACAAACAAGATAAAGCATGTCCCTTTTGATAATCAAGATATTTTTGAAATAAATGCTTGTAATTTTATAGTTGATACTGCAAATAAAAGTATCCAACAAAATGGCATTTTTAGAATTGTCTTATGTGGTGGAAGCACACCAAAAAGTATTTATGCAAAACTTAAAGACCAAAAAACTGATTGGTCTAAATGGATTATTTTTTTAGGTGATGAGAGATGTCTTCCTGAAAACCATAAAGATAGGAATAGCACCATGATTCAAGATAGTTTTATTAATGATGTGCCAATACCTAGCAATCAAATATTTTTTATTGAAAGTGAAGTTGGTAATGAAGCTGCAGCAAATAAATACAACCTTCTGTTGAATAAGGAGGAAAATTTTGACTTAGTTTTGCTTGGTTTTGGTGAGGATGGTCATACAGCCAGCCTTTTCCCTGGTCATGAATGGGATGACACAAAAAATGCTGTAGCAATCTTTAACGCACCTAAACCCCCTTCAAATAGAATTTCGATGACAGCTAGTAGATTAAGCCGAACAAAAAAAATACTTTACCTTGTATCAGGATCTAACAAAAGCGATGCTTTTCAGAGATGGAATGAGAAAGATGATTTACCCGTTTCGAAGATTACAGCAAAAAATGAATTAGTTATATATTCTTACGATATTTAGCTAGTTTTTTTCTATAACAATTTTTGGAAATTTATTTGTAGTATCTTCGTTAAGGGATGCAATCTTGATCGATGTATTTATAGCAATTTCCTCGTACATAGCTGCTACTTTCCCATCTCCATCACTAACTACGGTCGGTTTCCCATCGTCTAATTGCTTCCGTATATTTATGTCTAAAGGCAGACTCCCTAAAAGCTCAACCTCGTAATCATTGGCCATCTTAAAACCTCCACCTTCACCAAAAATATATTCCTCATGACCACATTGCGAACATACGTGGGTAGCCATATTTTCTACAATACCAATTATCGGAACATTTACTTTTTCAAACATTTTTAATCCTTTGCGAGCATCTAATAAAGCTATGTCCTGAGGTGTTGTCACTATAATTGCACCAGTTACAGGTATTTTTTGCGCTAAAGTTAGCTGAATATCGCCAGTTCCTGGCGGAAGGTCAACGATAAGATAATCAAGATTATCCCAATTAGTCTCTTTTAATAATTGCTCGAGAGCTCCGGTAACCATCGGACCTCTCCATATCATGGGCGTCTCTTGGTCAACTAGAAAACCAATAGACATAACTTCTATCCCATATGCTGTAATTGGATTCATGGATTTTCCATCTGTACTTTGAGGTTTTTTATTGTTAATACCTAACATTTGGGGCTGGCTTGGACCATAAATGTCTGCATCTAAAATACCAACTTTAGCCCCGACCTTTGCGAGTGCTAAAGCAAGATTCACCGCTGTCGTTGATTTACCAACCCCACCTTTTCCCGACGCTATAGCAATTATATTTTTAACTCCCTTAAGCGGAGAAAGTCCTTGTTGAACTTTGTGACTTTTTATATTGCTGGATAAGAAAACCTTTGTCAGTAATGCTTGTGAAGATGATATTTTATTTTCTATTAGCTTTTGTAATTCTTTTAATTTATTGTTTGCAACAAAATTGAGTTCAATTTCTATGCTTATCAATTTTTTATCGTGACTAATATTTTTTATGTTTTTTTCTTTTAAGAAAACATTATTAGTATTTGGAAATTTAATCCTTAGTAATTCATCAATGATTTTTTGTTTCATTTCTTAAGCTTTCGAAAATTAAATAAAATAATATAACATTTGGGTTTAGACCTGGTTATTTGCTAGAATAGCTGTGACCAAAATTTACCTCAAAAGTTACTTAAATTATGCGTAAGATACTAACTACTTCAGCTTTACCTTATTCTAACGGTAGTATACACCTTGGACATCTTGTCGAATATATTCAGACTGATATTTGGGTAAGGTATCAAAGATTAGCTGGTAATGAAGTTCATTATATTTGTGCAGATGATACTCATGGAACACCCGTAATGTTAAGGGCTGAGAAAGAGGGTATTACTCCAGAAGAATTAGTAGATAAGGTTCATAAGGAGCATAGTCTTGATTTCAATGATTTCAATATTTCATTTGATAATTTTTATTCAACTAATTCTGATGAAAATAAAGTTCTGTCAGAGAATATGTATGAATCACTAAAGGATAATAATAAAATTGAAGTAAAAGAAATCGAACAATTTTTTGACGAACAGAAAAATATGTTTTTACCAGACCGTTTCATTAAGGGAACATGTCCAAAATGTAAAGCTAAAGATCAATATGGTGATTCATGTGAAGTTTGTGGAACCACTTATAATCCAACTGATTTAATAGATGCATATTCAGTTCTTTCAGGTAAAAAGCCTGTTAGAAAGAAAACAGATCATTATTTTTTTAAGCTGTCTGAGTGCTCTGCTTTTCTAGAGGAATGGACTCAATCAGAAACATTGCAAATTGAGGCTTCGAACAAATTACAAGAATGGTTTTCTGCTGGGTTAAATGATTGGGATATTTCAAGAGATGCGCCATATTTTGGATTTGAAATACCTGGAGCTTCTGGTAAATATTTTTATGTTTGGCTAGATGCACCAATAGGTTATATGGCAAGCTTTATGAATTATGCAAAAAAAATTGGGTTATCCTATGATGAATTTTGGAAAAAGGGATCAAAGGCTGAGTTAATTCATTTTATTGGCAAGGATATTTTATATTTTCATGCATTATTTTGGCCGGCTACTTTGAACTTTTCAGGTCATAGAACACCATCCAAAATATTTGCTCATGGATTCCTAACTGTTAATGGTGAGAAAATGTCAAAGTCTAGAGGAACCTTTATTACAGCAAGAAGCTACATAGAGTGTCTTAAAAATCCCGAATACCTTCGTTATTATTATTTTTCTAAACTTAATGATTCTATGGAAGATATTGATTTAAATCTTGATGATTTTATTGCAAAGGTTAATAGTGATTTAGTTGGTAAGCTTGTAAATATCCCAAGCAGAACCTCTGGCTTTATTTCCAAGTTTTTTAATAATAAAATTATGGCATCAGATAGCTTTCAAACTGATGAAGCCCTAAATCTTTATAATGGGATTTTAAAAATTAAAGATGAGGTAATGAAGTTGTTTGATCAGCGCCAATTTAGTAAGGTTTCCCGTCTACTTATTTCTCATGTTGAGTCAGTGAATGAGTTTGTCAACAGTAAGGAACCATGGATATTGGCAAAAAATGAGAGTAATCATAATGAAAAATCAGCCTTGCATGAGATATGCTCAGTATCCTTGCTTTCGTTTAGATTGTTTAGTATTTATTTATCACCGGTTATGCCTGATTTATCCAGTAAAGTTGCAAAATTTTTCAACGAAGAAGAATTTTTATCTTTAGATAGATTAATTAATGAACCATTATCAATCAATAAGTATGAGCATCTTTTAAAAAGAATGGAGCAGAGTGATATTGATTTGATGATTAGAAAAAATACTCAGACAGAATAACTTATTTTAATTGAAGTTGAATTCTTTTGAGAACTTCAAGTGGTTGGGGATCTTCAGTTATTGGTCTCCCAATTACTAGCATCGTAGAACCTAATTTTTTCGCATCTTTAGGGCTAGCTACTCTTTGTTGATCATGTTTTTTTGCACTTTCTAGTCTGATTCCTGGTGTTATGAAATGAAAATTTTTAGGAAGTATTGGCTTTAGAATATTTAAATCATTAGCAGAACAGACAACTCCATCTAATCCACAATCCGCAACATTTAAAGCTAAATTCTCTATGTGGCTATTAATTGGCTTGTCATAGCCAATATTTATTAAGCTTTTTTGATCATGACTTGTAAGAATTGTTACACCAATAAGAAGTGGTTTATTTTGAGACTGATCGACTCCCTCTTTTGCTGATAGCATCATTTCAGATCCTCCCATAGCATGAACATTTAGCATATAAACTCCAAGATTAGACGCATTTTTACAAGCTTTTTTAACGGTATTAGGTATGTCATGGTATTTAAGATCTAAAAAGACTTTAAATCCCTTATCATGAATATAATCAATTATTTGTGGACCGAGAGCTGTAAATAATTCTTTTCCAACCTTAATACCACAAAAATCTGGATTCAATTTGTTTATAATTTCCTGAGCATCAAACTTATTTGAACAATCTAACGCTACAAAAATTTGAAGATTACTCACTATCCAGTCTCATCAAGGGTTATATCTTTTGGCTCTGATGGTAAAGATTCCCATGCATTACAAGCAGGGCATTGCCAATGAAATTGCCTGCCTTTAAAACCACATGATGTACAGGAATAAAATCTTCTATCACCAATAGTGTTTTTAATGGTTTGTTGAATTAATTCAATGTTATCAATCTGATTATTTTTACTAATCGCAAGTGCTTGGAAGAGTTGATCCAAGGCTAGTAAGCTTGGTCTTTGTATTAGCTCATTTCTAGCAATTTTCTCTGCTCTTTTGGGACCCTCATTTGAAATTACTGTTTCAAATAATGTATTAAGCAAAGTTTTTAATTTATATAAATCATAATATCTTGAGATAGTAGATAATCCCTCATTAATTTTATTTTTACTTTGATAAGCATTAATAATTTTTGATGCAACTAATCCAAGATATTCTGGCCTTTGATATTCAGTTTTTTTCCAGAAGGATATTGCCTCATCGAATTTCCCCTCACTTTCACAGATATCTCCCAAAAGAATATTGGCTCGAACACAGTCTTTATGTTTCTCTATCGCTAATAGCAATGACTTTTTTGCCTGGCTTAAATTCTTAGATAAAATCATTGATGTAGCAATTTCACAAAAATAATGGCTGATTTCTTTTCTAAAAGATACTCCCGAGTTTTTTTCTAATTGCTCTGCCATTTTGATGGCTTTCTCCCACTCCCTTTCTTTTACGTATATATCTAAAAGTACATTAAATTTAAATTGTTTATAACTATCGTTAGTAAGTGATAAAAGTAATTCCTCAGATCTATCAAAGAGTCCAGCATTAAAATAATCTTGAGCTAACTCCGCTTTAATTGACTCTTGCTGGTTTATGCTCATTTCCCTATTTTCAAGTAAATCGATGTGTAAACTTATTGCTTTATCTAATTGTCCTGTCTTTCTCAGTAAACTTCCAAGAGCAAAGTGTATTTCAATTGAATTATTGTTCACTTTTACTGCCTCTGTAAAAGATTCTATTGCTTTATCATGTTGATTAGTCGTAAGGTAGTGAAGACCTTTAAAGTAAGCAGCAGGGAAGTCCGTACTTTCTGAGATAATTTGTTTGATATCAATTCTGGCCGAAATCCATCCTAGTCCAAAAAAGAAGGGTATAACAAGAAGCCACCAAAATTCAAATTCAACCATATGTGTAGATTACTTTATAAATAAAAAAAAAGCATATTTTTTTAAAAATATGCTTTGAGTTAGAAAAATTTTTATTTATCAACCCTATTTCTAAGCTCCTTTCCTGCCTTAAAATGAGGTACATATTTTTCTGGAACATGAACTTTAGTTCCAGATTTTGGATTTCTTCCTACTCTAGAAGGTCTAAAATTCAAACTAAAACTACCAAATCCTCTAATTTCAATTCTATCTTTTTTTATCAAAGCGTCAGACATTGAGTCCAGTATGGCTTTAACAGATAATTCTGCGTCTTTATGAACAAGTTGCGAGAAGCGATCTGATAAAAGATTAATTAGTTTTGATTTTGTCATTTTTATTTTTTGTCATCAAGTTTAGCTTTTAGAAGTGCACCAAGATTAGTAGTACCAGCATCTTTAATTGAGGAATCAGCATTAGATTCAACTTTTTTCTTACTAGCTTTCTTTGTTTTTGAGGAGCTATCTTCCTTTTTTGTTTTGTCAGTGCTGACTTCTTCTGGATTTGGGTTTTCTGATAATTGCTTTATGCCCAAAGATATTCGCTCCTTATCAACGTCAATCGAAATAATAATGGACTCGACATCATCCCCCTTGACATATTTTTTTACAGCTTCCTCACCATTTTCAGTCCACGATATATCTGAAAGATGGATTAGCCCATCAATATCACCAGGCAAGCCAATAAAAATTCCAAAATCAGTTATTGATTTAATTTTTCCTGATATTTTATCACCCTTAGAATGATTGCTTGCAAATTCATCCCACGGATTAGGTTGACATTGTTTCATACCTAACGACAGTCTTCTTCTGTCCTCATCAATTTCAAGGATCATTATTTCAACTTCATCACCTAATTGAACTGCTTTTGTTGGGTGTATATTTTTATTTGTCCAATCCATTTCAGAAACATGAACCAATCCTTCAATACCAGTTTCAATTTCGATAAAAGCACCATAATCTGTGAGATTAGAAACTTTCCCAGTTAATTTAGATTTTACTGGATATCTACTGTTTAAACCTACCCATGGGTCATCATCTAATTGCTTAAGGCCCAGCGAAACTCTATTTTTTTCTTGATCAAATTTCAATATTCTTGCTTCAATTTCATCACCAACATTTAAAATCTCAGATGGGTGCTTAATGCGTTTCCATGCTAGATCGGTAATGTGTAACAACCCATCAATCCCGCCTAGATCAACAAATGCACCGTAATCAGTAATATTTTTTATAATACCTTTAATGTTAGAGCCTTCGACTATGGATTCAATTACTGATTCTCTATCTGTTCCAGATTGTTCTTCTAGTACAGCTTTTCTTGAAACAACTACATTATTTCTTTTTTTATCAATTTTAATTACTTTTAGTTCGCATTCTTTATTTTCAAAAGGAGCTGTATCTTTTACAGGTCTTATATCAACAAGGGATCCTGGTAAAAAAGCCATGATACCGTTTACGGTAACCCTGAGTCCACCTTTAACACGGCTACTAACAAAGCCATTAACAATCTTTCCTTCCTCCATAGCCTCCTCAAGATCAATCCATGCTTGTAATTTTTTAGCCTTATCCCTTGAAAGTATTGTAGAGCCATACCCATCTTCTAACTTTTCAATAGCAACCTTTACATGATCTCCAATAGCTACTTCAATTTCACCATTATCACTTAAAAATTCTTCAGTTTTAATAACGCTTTCTGATTTTAAGCCAGCATTTACAATTACAAAGTCACTTTCAACTGATATAACTTCTGCAGTAATAACTTCACCTTGACGCATTTCCTTTAAGGACATGCTTTCTTCAAATAGTGCCGCGAAACTTCCTGGTTCGATTTTTTCTACTTTTTCTGTGATTGCCATGAAATATAATTAACCTTAATTTAATGATCCCAACTAGCGATGGGGTAATTTATATAAACACTAATGATTTGAGCCATTAGCCACTTTATTTACTTTGTAATTAGCTTTAGTATTTTATAAACAGTTTGATCTATACTAAGACCATCTGAATTTAAAACAAATGCATCGCTGGCTATAGATAATGGAGAATGTATTCTTTCTCTATCTAATCTATCTCTAGCAGTAATATCCTCAGTAAGGCTGTGAATGCTAACATCTTTTCCTTTTGTTATCAACTGTTTATATCTTCTTTTTGCACGTTCCTTAACACTTGCATCTAAATAAATCTTTAGGTCTGCGTTGGGAAATACAACTGTAGTCATATCACGTCCTTCCGCAACCAAACCATTGCCTTGAAAAAACTTTCTTTGAAATGTTAATATCTCTTTTCTCAACTTTAAGTGTTTCGCAATAATTGATGCATTTACACCAACTACTTCATGTCTAATTTTTTGAGATACATCGACATTATTTAAAAATGATTGCCCATCAATAAAATTAATATTGACTTGTCTTATTAGATATACCAAATCTTTCTCATCATCCAGATCCACTTTTTTTTCCATTGCACTTAGTGCAATTAAGCGATATATGGCACCAGAATCAAGGTAATTTAAATTCAATTTTTTACTTAGAAGTTTTGCTACAGTTCCTTTTCCAGATCCTGCAGGCCCATCAATTGCTATAAGATATGGTTTTTTCATAAGGCTTAAAACATAATTTTTTCAAAATCATGAAAATAATTTGGATATGTTTTATTAACACATTCAGGGTCGTTAATAATTACTGAATTATTTTTAAGCGAGACAAGAGAAAAGCACATAGCCATTCTATGATCGTCATAAGTATCTATTTGAATATTATTTTTAATTTTTTTTGGAGGCGTTATAGTTATAGAGTTATCAGTTGATGAAACTTTTGCGCCAAGTTTTGATAGTTCAGTTTGCATAGCAATGATACGATCTGTCTCTTTAACTTTCCAGCTGGCAATATTAAAGAGTTTTGTGCTTCCTTCACAAAATAATGCCATAGTTGCCAATGTCATTGCTGCGTCAGGAATCATTTTACAATCAACCTCTAAACCTTTTAATATTGTTGCTTTTTCCACAACCACCGAGTGATCTTTAAAAGTAATTTTCGCACCCATATCTCTAAGAATTTCCAAAAAAAGTATATCACCCTGAATGCTTTTATTATCAATACCAGAGACTTCTATAATCCCAGCAATGGCTGCTGCACCAAAGAAATAAGATGCTGATGATGCATCACCTTCAACCTCAATTAAGCTTGGATTTTGATAGGAGCAAGCATCTTGTAAAATAAATTTTTGCCAATTATGATTTTGATAAATAATTCCAAATTTCTCTAATAATTTTAAGGTAATGTTTATGTAGGGCTTTGATATGAGATCTCCCTCAACTTTTATCTTTATTGGCTTTTGTAAAAGTGGTGAAGCCATTAGCAAGGCTGATAAAAATTGACTAGAAACGTTTCCTTTTATTGTTACATCATCACAAATATGAATGGAGTGTGTATTAATATTCAGAGGAGGGTAACCTTCTTTATTTATGTAATCTATTGATGCACCCATTATTTCTAGAGAATCAACAAGATCTTTTATGGGACGCTCATACATTCTCTCTGTACCATAAAGCTTATAATTTCCTTCCATTAGAGCTAGAACAGCAGTAAGAGGCCTAAATGCTGTTCCTGCATTACCAAGAAATAACTCACAATCTTTTACAGGGAATGACTTGTTGGCGCCATAAACCGTAAGATTATTTTCTGTTTTCTCGATTTTGACTCCCAAGCTTTTAAGAGCCTTAACCATATGGTTTGTATCGTCAGATTGCAGATAATTCTTTAAGACTGTTTTATTGTTTGATAAGCTGGCTAATAGAATAACTCTGTTAGTAATGCTTTTTGAACCAGGTAGAGTGACTTTACCTTTGACATATGAAAAACCTTTAAGATGTTGTTGTTTCACTTCTGACTTTCTACCCATTCTGTTCGCGTAGTGCTCGCTTTTATGAGATATTCGTCTAGTTCATTTGTATTTTCTTCTTCAATTAATTTCACAATTGATGATAGTTCATTTTGGTAAAGTTTTAGATCATTTAAGATAGCTTTTTTATTGGCTAACGAAATATCTCGCCAAACTTCAGGTGAACTTGCAGCTATTCTTGAAAAATCACGAAAACCACTAGCTGCAAAATTAAGCAATTGATCTTTGTTACTTTTGTTATTTATTAAATTAACTAATCCAAAGGCAAGTAAATGTGGAATGTGACTAACTGTTGAAAAAATCTCATCATGAATTGCGGGTGTCATTGTTGAAATTCTTCCACCAAGACTAACCCAAAATTCTTTTAAGTAATTAATAGATGTATCTAATGAATTATCATGAGGTGTAATGATAATATCTTTATTCTCAAATAGCTTATAATTTGCTGCGGAAGGGCCATGTTTCTCGGAACCAGCAATTGGATGAGAGCCAATAAACTGATTAAATTTCTCCTTTAAACTTTCTTTGGCAACATTCATCACATCTGATTTGGTACTTCCAACATCTGTTACTACAGTTTTCTTACTAAGGAAAGGATATATGTCTGCAAGTATTTTTTTCGTTTGTGCCACGGGTGTAGCTACAATGATTAAATTGGCTGATGCGATATCTGTTGATGCATTTTCAGTGGCAACATCAAGCATACCATTTGCTACAAAAGGGGTCAGTGATGTTCCGCCGCTTCGACCAACACCTATAATGTGATCGAATATTTTCTCTTGCTTAATTTTTAGCGCAATAGACCCACCAATAAGACCTATCCCAAAGATTAATATTTTTTTCATTTTGTACTTATTTTTTTAAAGGAAAATTGTATCATGCAACTAGTTAGAAGCTTCTTGCCATGAGCCATCAATCATCAGTTCATAAGGTTTAAAATTAATTTTATACCTCATTTTATTGCTCTGGTTAATCCAGTACCCAAGATATAAATATGGTAACCCATGATTTAAGCAATAATCTAGTAACCATAGGATAGAAAAGGTACCAAAGCTATTTTTTGTATATTTGCAATCATAAAAGGTATATACCGCAGATAAGCCATCTTTCAATAAATCTACAATAGTAATCATAACTAATTTATTGTTAATTCTAAATTCTATAAGCTTACTTTTAACATTACTTTTGATTAGAAAATCTTTATAATCAGCAATATCGTCATTTGACTCATTTTGAGAACGATGACGATTATTTTGGTAATGAATATAAAGTTCGTAGTGCTCTTCATTAAACACCAAGGGGAGTACTTTAACTTGAATATTGCTGTGCGATTTTTTAACTCTTTTTTGTGAGCGGCTTATTGAGAAATTATTTACTGACAACCTTATGGGTATGCAAGCCTGACAATTCGAACAATGAGGTTTGTAGACATACTGCCCACTCCTCCTAAATCCTTGCTGAATAAGATTGCTATAGGCATCATTGTTGACTCTTTTGTATGGTGTAGCAACCAAAGACTGGGCACTGTTATGTTTAATATAACCACAACTATATTTTGTAGTTACATAAAATTGGATACTATCAAGTCCTTTATTATTTGGAAAGCTCATTATTAAAGTTTACTATCTTAAAAAGTAATTCTAACTGATTTGTTTGATCTTGTAGTAAAGGTATAATTTTGTCTAATAATATTTATCAATTCAAATAAAGGGTTATTTATAAATGTCTTTATTAAGGCTCCTTCCTCTTTGTATAGTCTTAATGGTAAGTTTTCAATCTTATTCATCTGAAAGCTCTATATATTGGGAAATAACTAGCCCAAAAGGAAAAAAACATTATCTATTTGGCACTATTCATATTGACGATAACCGAGTGATAAATTTTCATCCTGAAGTAGAAGAAGGCATTAAAGCGTCTAATATTTTTTTAATGGAAACAAACGAGATTCAAGACTTCAAAATCTTATTAACTAAAATATCTGTGTATGAGGATAAACTTTCTACGAAGGAATTAGATAAAATGAAATCCCTTGCATACTTTCATACCATTCCTTTTGAGAGGGTTATGATGATGAAACCGTGGCTTTTAGCAGTAATATTTAATTCACCTAGACCAATTACCCCTTTTAACCAAGATAATTTGTTAAAGACAGAAGCTACAGATTCATTATTAGTAACCCAGGGTTTAGAGTCTGTTCAGGAGCATTTTAGTGTCCTTGATACATTTCCTCTGAATGATCAGATGGATATGTTAAAGAAAGTATTAAGTCGAAAAGAAACCGATAAAGAAAAAGACTATGAAGCTTTGGTAGAAGCCTACCAAACGAACAACCCAGAAAAAATTTTGGAGGTTGATGAAAGAATTACCAAAAATATCGTATCGGATAAGATGTGGAATGAAATGAAGAAAAAATTATTGATAAATCGTAATACATTGTTTTTTAAAAGAATCTTAGATTTAGAAGAGGGCAATAAACTTTTTATTGCTGTTGGGGCATCTCATTTAGGTGGAAAAAATGGTTTGCTTAATTTATTTATCGACGCAGGCTATTCACTGCAACCATTATCACCTTTAGTCAAATAGATGGCTAAAAAAATCATTAATTCGACTGAAAATTCTTTTTTTAAGAATTTAAAAAAAATTTATAGCAATAAAGCCCATAGAGCTCATTTAAAGACAACTATCTTAGATGGACCGCATCTTATTCAAGCCTTCATGGATAGCGGGGGTGAGATAATTAGCTTGGTTGTTGATGAATCGATTAAATCATGTGAAATTAATTTAATCATAAAAAAGAATTCAAATAGGAATATTGTTACATTAAACCACGAGTTATTTACTAAGATTTCTGGACTTAACTCTGTTACTGGTTTAATGGCAATGATAGATATTCCAATTAATAAAAAATACCATAGGGAAAAAGGTTTTCATCTGCTTCTCAACGATATTCAAGACCCAGGAAATCTTGGAGCCATTCTTCGTAACAACGCAGCATCTGGAAATAGCTTAGTGTTTTTATCTAAGGGGTGTTGTGATTTATGGGCACCTAAAACTATTAGGGGTAGTCAGGGGGCGCAATTTTTTCTAAAGTGCTTTGAAAATCATAATCTTGAAGAACTTATTGAAAGCTTTAATTTTCCCACTTACAGCTTAAGTGTAGATGGTGAGTCAATATTAAATCATAAATTTGAAAGAGATGTAGCAGTTATACTAGGGAATGAAGGGCGAGGAGTTGATGTGAGTATAGAGCAAAAGGCCAATAAAAAAATATCGATACCTATGGCAAAACATATTGAATCATTAAATGTTGCTTCGGCAGCTAGTATCGTTATGTACGAATATGCCCGGCAACTTCAATCGAAGTAGATTGGGGAATGTAATTGACTGACCAGTTTTTAATTGCTTCAGGAATTATTTCTTTTGTGTTTAATGAAACATATTCAGGCTGTATAGGTTGCCCTAAGAATTTTAATGCTTCTACCCATAAAGCCGATTCATTGCCTTGAGTTGATATGTTGTCTCTATAGCCTTTGCTCAGTTTTTTTTGCTGTTTAGTTGCTAAAGGAACATGTAAAGGAATTGGAGATTTAAAATTCAGCAGTTGGTGAAGATAATGTTGTCGTGGAAAAGAATAAATAAGGTCATATCCTCTACATACATGCGTTAATTTATCTAAATAATTATCTACTACAACAGCAAATTGATACGAAAAAATTTGATCAGATCTTTTGACGATAAAATCACCAATATCGTTTGCTAAGTCTTGTTTAATTTTTCCTTGAATTTGATCATCTAGGACTAAAAGAGAATTATTTACTTTTACCCTGTATGCTTTTTTTGCAAAATCTGTATGCTTTTTGTTACGACAGGCACCATTGTAAATTATCCCATCCACCCCAAGCCTACCTGATGTTTGTATGGTTTTTTTTGAGCAGCTACAAAGATAAAGATTACCGTTTTTTTTAAGTACATCTAGATAGTACTCGTAAGATTCAATTCGTTCGCTTTGACGCGAGGGAGTCCCATCCCACTCGAGACCTAAAAGTTCTAAAGATTTTAGGATTGAATTTTCAGCGCCTTTAGCAACTCTAGGTTGATCTATATCGTCAATTTTTACTAACCATTTACCTTGATGAGCTTTGGTATCTAAATAGCTTGCAATAGCTGTGACAATGGATCCAAAATGAAGAGGACCGGAGGGGGTTGGAGCAAATCGACCGATATACATAACTTAATGTAACTGAGGGTATGGAGGTATGTGCCAATGAGACATCTTATTGCCAGTTAAGGTCAGTTGGCAATGGATTCTATTTTCCTTATTAGTGCTCACATAAAAAAAGTAGATACGCTGAATACAGGGCCAATTTTCCTCTGTTCTGACTATTCTTATTTTTGTACAATGAACTGTATCATCAAGTAATTGAAGTTTAAAATCACTTGCTATTCGGTTGCCGGATTTGATTGCTATTTCTCTTTTGGTAGTTGTATCCCACCAAAACCAGACTATAGAAGCAATAATACTTAACATAAAAATATCTAACATGACTTTATGGTAAATGGTTTTTTAAATAATGAGAAATTGTTTGTATTTTAATTTAAAGCTTGAGGTTTGTAGTTTTCGATATTTTATTCAACTGTCATAAAAGATGAGAAGGGACCGCTTCCAAATGCAATCACTTTATATTGATCTGTAACCCCTTTGTCTGACATTTGCATGCTAGTTGCTTGATTAACTCCAAAACTAATTGTAAAAGAACTTGAATCTGGTTTTACAGAAACTGGTGTTGTAAATACTTGTATTCCAAATAATCTATCAGCTGTTTTTACAGCATTAACAAGTCGATCATTTGAATCGGTTACCAAATAAGCGGTTATGGTGCCACTTTGAACATCCACTGGTCCATAATTATAAACGCCAGAGCCAAAAGCATCTAATATTTCAGTATACATTGCTGGAGCTGCATCACCTGAGTCACCACAACTTGCAAATGGAGTTGGATCTGTAGGGGAACCACTAAAATCAGAGGTGTGTTCTGTATCAGCAAGTGTCCAGCAATAATTGCCAGTAGCTGAAGTATCATATCTAAACATGGTATTAGTAAATTGTTTAGTGACTTTTATACCAAACGAATTACCAATAACCATATGTCCATGGGTATATGTTCCTACAGGAGGGGCAGTAAAATCCGTTAGAGCAACTTCACTTCCTGCAGCCATATTAACTGTTTGACCAGAGGGAGTATTAATTACAATTGAGCATGAACTTGTATCATAGGCAGATGAAGTGGTTGGTGCAGTAGGTATAGATGTACACAAAGACATTTCATAAATAGTTACTTGATATTCATCTGGTGCAAAAGAGCAATCTCCAATGCTTGATTCAGCTCCACTAAAAGTTATTACACCTGCTGCACTTTCAATTGCTTTTTCTGTTCCAAGGGGACCTTCACAAAAACCATCAGCCGATGCCTGCCCTGTAAAGCCTAAAACAAAAAATAAAACCCAAAATAATTTTTTCACCTAATTAAACACCCCTAGCTTTTGCAGTAAATTTAATTTGTTTAACAATTTTATTATTACGTCTTACTTTTTCAAATCTGCGACCTTCCATACTATCAAGTTTGTAGGCAACATCGCTAACCCATTTTGTTGTTTTAGCTTTTTTATTAAATAGTTGTATAAGGTTATAGCTCACCTCAACAAAATTTTCATCTTCATACCCAGTTGCACTATATAGTGTTCTTCCGGCCTCCAGTTCTAATCCTGTGAGTGCTCCAGGGAAAAGAGCTCGAAAGGAAACTTTTTGACCTTCAGGGTCAACATTTCCATCGTATGCATCCCACTCAAAGTGATTAACATAAAGTGTTGCCCAATTCATGTAAGGTATTGCAATCCCTGCTTCGACATCAAATCCATCCAAAGCCCTTTCTTGTTTCCCTTTTCGTCCTGTTTCCCAATCAGTAGTTGCCCAATATTTGTTAGCACTTAATTCCCACATGGAAGTGCGTGCTTCAACACCTAGCGATGTTCTTCCATGATCATATGGAAATTCATGGTCATAGAAAGCATTTATACCAGTGAGCAATAATTTATTGTCAGATAATTTACGGTATCCCAAACCGAGATTAAGTGTTGTTCTGCTATCAGAATGAAAGGCACTTATTTGCGTAAAATAAGTATTAAAAATATCAGTTTCATTTGATAGGGGTGCAACTACCAATAAACCAGCCGTGGGTTTTGATCCCTCTAATCCACTATAAGTAATTTCTACCGTTGGAAAATATTTTTCTAAGTATGACTTACTTACTCCAACCCCCTCGCTTACTACGCCATCAATGGCAGTATTTTTAAGGGCTTCAACATCCCCTGCAAGTAATATCTTTGAAAGGTCAATTAAAGCAGCTTTATCTTGTGAATCTTTGGAGTTAGAGGTTTGATCAGCAATAGTGAAAGATGAAATTAAGGCTAATGGAACAAGCAAACATAATTTATTCATTCTCATAAAATTAGTATACTAATAAATTGATCAAAAAAACAAGTAAATGTTTAATTTTTTTAAGTTCGTTGTTTTTTTGCCACACTTTGACAAAATGAAGAACATGGAACTAAGATTACTAAATTTTCTTAAAGATTATGTCTAAATGAAACCTTTAATTTTGAAACGAAAAATCATTCTTTTTTTAATATTAAGCTTACCAATATTGTGCTTTGCTGAGAAATCATCAACAACACCAATTAATTTTGTTGATAATATTTGCGATAGATATGAAATCATTGCAGGAGAATCTTATTGTGTTAAAGAGAGCAATATTACGTTGAATAGTTGTGGAAAAAAAAGTGATTGGCCATGCATGGAAGCATCCGGTTGTCTGGATATTAATCATTTTGTATTGAATATAATTGATGAGTAAGTGGTTTTGGATATTTGTGATAATTATTTTAATCACAAGCTCATATTTCTTTTTTAATCCCTATAAAGTGAATGTTCTCCAATGTGTGAATACCAAAACTAAAATTTCTGAAAGATTAACTATTGCAAAATATGTTTTCAGTAGGCTAGATGTAACATTTAAGAATAAAGTTTATATAAAGAATGATTGTAAAAAAGTAAATGAATTAACATGCAGCAAAACAATTGATAATAATACATTAGAATCAATGGTTTATGAAGAATCCTCTAACATTTTAAAGCATCACTGGATAGAATATGAGTCCGGAAAGTATGTTTTTGATAAAACTCAAGTAATAAAAAGTAATAGGACAGATAATTATACCTGTGAACCATTATCAAGCTGATCTACAGCAAATTTCTTAAGCATTATTTCTCTCGTTGCAGGACTCTCTAAAGATATTGCACCAATTGATCCTTGCCTATAATCATTTAGTAGAGTTGTTGCCGCTTTATAGAGATCCATTTGACCACCCTTAACAACAAAGCCCCTTTTTTTTGCTAGCTTTTGGAAAAATTCCTCATCCTTCGGGAAGGGTTTCTCAATTTTGTATTTCTTAGTTATCAATCCAGCATAATTGTCCTTGATAGCGTTAAAGAGAAAGATGGCAGTTTCAACCTCATCATAAGCATTGATACCGATAGTATGGGAAGCTGCAAGAAAATAACCATCTATATCATTGGTAATTTTAGGCCACATCATTCCTGGCGTATCTGTCAGTATCATAGAGTTATTGAGGATAATTCTCTGCTGTTGTTTAGTAACGGCAGGCTCATTACCAACTTTTGCAATTTTTTTGTGATGAATCGCATTGATGATAGTAGACTTACCAACATTTGGCACACCCATAATGAGTATACGAAGTGGTTTGATTGATGAGTTTCGATGAGGCGCTATTTTAATACATAAAGGGAGAATTTTTTTTATATCATTAGTTGACTTGGCCGAGATACTTATAGCTTTTGTATGAGGTATATTATTAAGGTAATTCAACCAATCTTCAGTAATTTTGGGGTCTGCTAAATCAGATTTATTTAAAATTTTTAAACAGGGCCGTTGTCTACCTTTTCGTATTTCATCAATCATTGGATTAGTCGAACTTCCAGGAATTCTTGCATCCAACACTTCAATAACAAGATCGTTAGTTTCAAGTGCTTCTTCTGCCTTTTTTTTGGCAGCGGTCATATGTCCTGGAAACCACTGGATACTCATATATTTTCTCTTAATATTTATAATTACAATACAATTATGACCTAATTTACATTAAGGTAAACTTATAAAATGAAACCGTTAGATGAAATAAAACCTCAGCAGTCGCTCGAGCTCCTTAAGGAACTTCACATTCTTACCCGTGACGGAAAAATTAACCAAGATTCTAGAAGAAAACTTAAACAGGTTTACCATCTATATCAATTTATCGAACCCATATTAACAGATGTATCTCTTGACGACTCCCCATTTCATCTTATTGATCATGGATCAGGAAAATCTTATTTAGGCTTTATTTTGTATGATCTTTTTATCAAACTTACTCAAGGGCGTGTAACGAGTATTGAGATAAATGAAAAATTAGTAAATCAGGCAAAAGCATTAGCCAAAAAATTAGAATTTAAAGGTATGGATTTTATCCATAGTGACGTTGAAGGATCGTTAAATCATATATCTGGTAAAGTGGACATCGTAACAGCTTTGCATGCTTGTGACACAGCTACAGATGATGCCATTTATTTCGGCATACAAAAGAATGCAAAATGGATTATTGTCATACCATGTTGTCAGGCTGAAATTGCAAGACATTTAAAAAAACAAAAAACAAAATCACTTCATAAGCCACTATCCGAATTATGGAGACATGCATTACATACGAGAGAGATTGGAAGCCACTTAACAAATGTTTTACGTTGCCTTCAGTTAGAATCACAAGGATACCAAGTTACAGTTACTGAATTAGTCGGGTGGGAACATTCTATGAAGAATGAAATAATTATTGCTAAATTCATTGGGCAAAGAAATAACAAATCAAAATCGAGAATTAAAAATATTTTAGATGAATTTCAGCTACAAGAGTTACAATCAAAATTCCTTAGCGAATAATGATATTAAGTTTTGACGAAGCAAATTGTGAATAATAATATAGACTACCCATCTGATTTACCTGTCAGTCAGCGTGTTGATGATATAAAAAAAATTATCCAAGCTCATCAAGTCACAATCATATGTGGAGAAACTGGTTCGGGTAAAACAACCCAACTTCCAAAGATATGTCTAGATGTAGGTTTAGGAAAACATAAAATGATCGGGCATACCCAGCCTAGAAGAATTGCTGCAAGATCTGTTGCAGGGAGAATTGCTGACGAGCTGAATACACCATTGGGAGAAATGGTTGGCTACAAAATTAGATTTATGGATCGTGTCACTAAAACCACATCAATTAAAGTGATGACTGACGGTATTCTTTTAGCCGAGACACAAAATGATCCAATGTTAAGCCAATATGATGCAATTATTATTGATGAGGCTCATGAACGAAGTCTTAATATTGATTTTTTATTGGGGTACCTTAGTAATTTATTACGAAAGAGGCGAGACCTAAAGATTATAATCACGAGCGCCACTATTGACGTGGATAAATTTTCTCAGCACTTTGATGAAGCACCCATCATCAAAGTTTCAGGCCGCACATTTCCTGTGGACATTATTTATAGGCCTTTAGAAAAAATTTCCGAAGATTTAAATGAATCAGTAGAGGATGCTATTTTAAGAACTATCGATGAGTTGGTTGGGAGTTCAGGAGATATTTTAGTATTTCTGCCTGGTGAACGAGACATTCATGACTCTAAAAAATTCCTTAGTGAAAAACTTATTGGTAAGTTTGAGGTATTACCTCTATTTTCTCGATTACCAATAAATGAGCAACAAAAAATATTTAAACCTGGTGGTATACGTCGAGTTATTTTAGCTACCAATATAGCTGAAACCTCATTAACAGTCCCACGTATAAAATTTGTTATTGATGCTGGACTCGCAAGAGTGGTTCGTTACAGCCCCAAATTAAAAATAGAGCAGCTATTAATTGAAAAAATTTCTAAAGCTTCTGCCAATCAAAGATCAGGTCGTTGCGGAAGAATTGGTCCTGGTATTTGTATAAGGCTATTTGATGAAGAGGATTTTGAAGCAAGACCAGAATTCACAGATCCTGAAATTCTCAGATCCTCACTTGCGTCAGTTATATTAAAAATGGCTGCTTTAAAATTGGGGCCTGTAGATGAGTTTCCTTTTATACAATCTCCTTCTTATCGTTTTATCCAGGACGGGTATCATCTTTTGCAGGAATTAGGAGCTGTGGATATGGATAATAAAATCCTACCGTTAGGAATACAGTTATCAAAGTTACCTATCGATCCATCCTTGGGAAGAATACTTCTGGAATCTAAAAAAGAGAATTGTGTGCAGGAGGCTCTTATAATTATAAGCGCTTTAAGCGTTTCTGATCCAAGGGAAAGGCCCCTAGATAGAGCGGAACAAGCCGATAAGGCACATCAGTTTTTTCATGACTCAGATTCAGGGTTTAATATTTTCTTAAAAATTTGGAAGCAGTTTAGTATTGAAACTAAAAAAGTTAGCAATAAATCTCTTCGGCAGTTTACACAAAAGCATTTTTTATCATTTAATAGGATTAAAGAATGGCATGAGTTGCATCGCCAGCTCAAACAAATTGCCGATGAATTAAAATTCAATATAAGTGCTACTGAGGCCACATACGAGCAGACTCATCGTGCCTTGTTATCAGGCTTATTAGGAAATATTGGTTTTAAGGATATAGATGGACCGTTATATTCAGGTGGCCGAGGTATTAAGTTTTTAATTGGACCACGATTATTTAGGAATAAAAATTTTAAGTGGATTATGGCAGCCGAAATTATTGATACAGGAAGGCTGTATGGACAATGTGTGGCAAAAATAGATGTGCGTTGGATTGAAAGCCTGGCTAAACATCTTCTTGATTACGAATATAGCAACCCAAGGTGGAATACAAAACTGAGCCGGGTAGATGCAACTGAAAAATCTCTTCTATATGGTCTAGTAATTAACCCAGGAAAGACAGTACATTTTGGGTCAATAGATCCAGATCAATCGAGAAAGATTTTTATAAGACAAGGATTGGTAGAGCAAGGTTATGAAAGTAATGGATTTTTTTGGAAGCATAACTTAAAACTTATACAAGAAATTGAGATGCTTGAACATAAAGCAAGAAGACAGGATATTCTAATTAACGATGATGTTTTAGATCAATTTTACGATGAGCGTATAGATAAAAAAATTGTAAATGGGGCGGGTTTTGAGAGCTGGAGAAGGGAAAAAGAAAAAAATAATCCTGAATATTTATTTTTAACTAAAACATTCTTGATGCAACGTGAGGCTCTTCAAATTGATGAGATTCAATACCCAGAAAAGAAAACCTTACACCATCTTGAGTTAAATTTTCGTTACCACTTTCAGCCAGGCCACCCCAGAGATGGTTTATCTGTGGAGATTCCACTAAGCGGTATCAGTCAAATTAAACCGGAAGATTTAGGTTGGCTAGTTCCTGGAATGATTCGAGAGAAGGTCACATTTCTTATTAAAAACTTACCAAAGAACCTTAGAGGTCAATGTGGACATTTGCAAGAAACAGTTACCGAGTTTTTAACAAACGCAGATAATGAGGAAGAATTTTACGAGGCTTTTACAAAATTTATTCGTCACAAAACTAACTCAAAATTTAGGCTCAATGAAAAAAGTTTAAAAAATTTACCTGAGCACCTTATGGTGAACTATATCATTGTTGATGAAAATAACATTCCTCTTGATGAAGGAAGAGATTTAGTATTTTTACAGAAAAAAAATAAAGACAAGGTGGTAGAGGTATTAGAGGAAATAAGTTTTGGCATTGAGCAAATGGAATTACAGTGTTGGCCAAAATTAAAAATCATTCCAGACAAGGTTGAGAAAAAAATAAACGATACTATTATCGTTGGATATCCAGCTTTGGTAGACAAGGAATCACATGTAGACCTTTTTGTGGCGGATGATAAAACAGAAGCAAATGATTTACATCAAGAAGGCATTAAAAGACTAATAAAGATTCAGTTAAAGGAAAAAATAAAATATATTAAAAAAAACCCACCACGTTTTGAAGAGTTTGCCATGCAACTTCATACACATATAAGCCCTGAAGATTTGAAGAATAATTTTATTGATGTTGTTTTCAGTGAAATTGTAGATAGCGAGGCTAACAATATAAAGTCCCAAATTGCTTTTGATAAACTAACCATTAATAGCCGTAAATTATTCTCTGCGCTAAGTCAGGACCTTTCCTATGCTCTTGTAGAGATAGCAAAAAACTATAGTGATTATCAAAAAGTTAAGGCGAATAAAAAAAATTTGCCAAGATCTATTTTAGAGGATTTGAATGAGCAATTAGACATACTTTTGCCTCCTTATGAGAGGCCACTATTTTTATTTGATCAATTAAAACATATTCCTAGGTATATAAAGGCCATAATCATAAGAATTGAAAAATTTTCAATGAAGGAAGGTCAGGATCTAGAATATATGCGAGAGATTAACCGATTAAGAGATAAATGGATTGAGAAGGTTGTTGAATATGTCGAGGCTGGAGAGCCAGTTCCCGAAAAATTTATTGATTTTCAATGGGCATTACAGGAATTAAGAGTCTCACTTTTTGCTCAAGAACTAAAGACAAGTTATCCCATTTCGATTAAACGAATGAATAAACGCTGGATGGAATTGGTAGACTAAGCATTATGGCTTCACCAAAAAAAATTATTAGTAAATTATTTGGCTATCATAATTCCCCTTCCTTTAATGAGCTTCAGCAAGTTCCTGTTGAGATAAGTGAGCGTAATGGTATTCGGTCGTTGCATATTGGTACCGAAACAACACAAAGCTCAATGAATCTTAAAGATCCTTTCGCCCTTGAACTTAATTACACAAAAGTAATGGCTTTAAGCATGCTGTTTAACCCAGCTCCAAATAGAATTTTAACTATTGGTCTTGGTGGTGGATCAATGCCAAAGTTTTATTTTAAGCATTGTCCAAAATGTAGCATAACCGTCCTTGAAGTTCATCAACAAGTAATAAGTGCAGCATACACCTACTTTGAATTACCTAGCGATCCAAGATTAAATGTAGTGAGGGGAGATGGCATAAGCTATATAGTTGATAGCAACGCAACATATGATATTTTGATATCAGATGCTTTTGATGAGTATGGTATACCAGATGTATTTACCTCAGAAGAATATTTCTCGTTGTGTAAAAGTAGATTAAATGCACAAGGTATTTTTATTATTAATCTTTGGGGGTCAGATACTAATACTCCATCTCATATAAATAACATAAAAAAAATTTTTAACAACTTAGTGCTTTCCATTCCATCCGGTAATCCAGGAAATATAATTGTTTTGGCATTTAAAAATATCCCAAATGAAGTTCGAATCGCAGAATTAAAAGTCAAAATTAAATTGTTAGAAAAGAAGATTGGGCTCGAATTGATGGTATATTTCAACCGTCTGATAGAGAGTAATACCTCTATTGACGCACACCGATTAAAATTTATATAAGGCATATTTTGATAAATCATTATTTTGCAAGTTGTCCGCGAGGATTAGAAGATATTCTCCACGAAGAATTATTAAGTATTAATGCATGTGATCTTAAAAAAGTTGATGGTGGCATTCTATTTACTGGAAATAATGAGGTGTTATATAGAGCAAATATTTCAAGCCGCATTGCAACTAGAATTATGTATTTAGTTAAAAAAGGTACTTATGAAAATGAAGAAGATATATTTAAATCTGCCCTTAATGTTAACTGGGACTTATTATTTGATGTAAAAAAAACTATTAAGGTATCCTCTACCGCCATCAAATGTCCTTTAAAAAGTGTAGATTTTATGACGTTGCGTATTAAGGATGCTATATGTGATTTTTTTAGAAAAAAATTTGGAAAAAGGCCAAATGTAGAGGTTCGAGAACCAGATATTAAAATACATCTATTCCTTGAAAGAAATAGTTTTTCACTATACATAGATGCATCAGGCAAACCACTTTATCAGCGAGGTTTTAGAGTAGGTAGTGTAGATGCACCTATTAAAGAAAACTTGGCTGCAGGCATAATTAAATTATCTGGCTGGGAACCAGGTCAAGCATTTCTTGATCCCATGTGTGGTAGCGGTACATTTCTACTCGAAGCTGCTTTAATTGCAACCAATCAGGCACCTGGGTTGAAGCGTGATTTTGGATTTATGGCATGGAAGAACTTTGACAAAGTGCTCTTTAACGATATCAAAAAATCATATCAGAATGCAATTATTCATAAAGATTTTTTGAGAATTTACGGTTCTGATAAAGATTTACGCGCTATACGTGTGAGTAAAAAAAATCTTGTACTTGCAGGTTTTGAGGATTGTATTCAACTTGCATGTAAGCAATTTAACGAGATCAAGCCACCACTTGACGGGGGTGTGTTGGTTACAAACCCCCCTTACGGAGAGAGAATTGGTGAAAATGAAGATTTAGATAATGCTTATCCAGATTGGGCACGGACTTTAAAACAATCATTTGCTGGCTGGAGTACTTATTTTTTAACAAATGACTTTAGAATGCCAAAATTGATGCGCTTAGCACCCAGCAAAAAGACACCTTTGTTTAATGGTGCCCTTGATTGCCGATTATTCGAAATTAAGATGGTTGCTGGAAGCAATCGAACGTAATTAACTTATGACGCTCAATGCACCAACATAATCTGGTTCTTCGGTAATCTCTGGAGCTAATTCGCTATAAATCACTTTATTATGCTCATCTAAAATAACAACTGCTCTGGTTGTTAGACCTTGGAGACTTGTATCTTTAATAGCAACACCATAACTATTAGCAAATCCCGATATATCTCTAAAGGCTGATAAAGTCTCAATATTTTCAACCCCCTCTGAACCACAAAATCTTTTTTGGGCAAATGGTAAATCTGCTGAAATACATAGAACAACAGTATTATTGAGGTTTGATACTTCATCATTAAATCTTTTCACTGATAACGCGCAGGTCGGAGTATCAATACTCGGAAAAATATTTAAAATTTTAATTTTACCTTCATAATTAGATAGATTCACATTTTCTCTTTTGTTATTAGCTAGGTTAAAATCAGGTGCTGTTGAACCAGGAGAAGGAAAATTACCTCCAATAGAAACTGGATCACCTTTTAATGTAACTTGACTCATAAATTTCTCCTTTAAAATTTTTTAAAAAAAATACCAATAACAAACATTCTACCAAAGCTTCTCAGGTAAAATAATTTATTATGTCGGATTCTTCACAATCACAATTTATACACCTTCGTTGCCATAGCGAATACTCTATTTCAGATGGAATAGTCAGGATACCTGATTATGTAAATAAAGCTTTTGAAACAAATATGCCAGGCCTAGGATTAACTGATCTAAGTAATTTGTTTGGAGCAGTTAAGTTCTATAAGTCAGCAATTTCCTTAGGAATAAAGCCTATATTTGGAGCGGATGTGTGGATTGAAAATGATGCAAGTTATGAGCATCCTTGTAAAATTTTATTGCTTTGCCAAAACCAACAAGGTTTCATAAATCTCTCCGAGTTACTCTCAAAAGCTTACCTAGAAAATCAAGTTCGTGGAAAGCCAATTATAAAAAAAAGTTGGATTTTTGAATCTCACGAAGGTTTGATTGTATTATCAGGATCTTTACATGGAAGTATTGGAAAACTTCTTGATCAAAATAAAATCTCTGAGGCTAGAGAGGAGTTAATTATTTGGAAAAACATTTTTCAAGATCGATTTTATCTTGAAGTACAAAGATATGGCGATGAGTTGTTGAGAAAAAAAGAAAATCAATACATAGAAAAAGTTATTTTTCTAGCAGCGGAAAATAAGGTAGCCCTAGTGGCTACCCACCCAATCCAATTTATGGATACTGATGATTTTAACGCTCACGAATCAAAAACATGTATTGCAGATGGTTATATGCTTGCTGATAAGAGAAGGCCTAAACACTTTACAAAAGAACAATATTTTAAGACTTCAGAACAAATGTTAGATTTATTTCATGATATTCCATCTGCGATACATAATACAGTTGAAATTGCTAAGCGTTGCAATTTTGAATTTGAATTAGGAAAAATATTTTTACCAGATTTTCCTATTCCAGATGGGGTTGAGATAGAAGACTATTTATTAATTGAGTCTAAAAAGGGCTTAGATGAAAGGTTGGATAGTCTATACACCAATCAAAAGGAAAAAGAAGACCAGATCCCTAGATATTTAGATCGCTTAAATTTTGAAGTTAAAGTTATAAACGAAATGGGATACGCCGGTTATTTTCTTATTGTTGCAGATTTTATTAACTGGTCAAAATCAAATAATATACCAGTCGGTCCCGGAAGAGGCTCTGGTGCTGGATCTGTAGTTGCATATAGTTTAGGCATTACTGACTTAGACCCACTTGAATATAACTTACTTTTCGAACGTTTTTTGAATCCAGACCGAATATCCATGCCTGACTTTGATATTGATTTTTGTCAGGAAGGAAGGGATAAAGTTATTGATTACGTAAAGAAAAAATATGGTTCTGATTCTGTTTCGCAAATTGCAACCTTTGGAACGATGGCCGCCAAAGCGGTTCTTAGAGATGTCGGAAGAGTACTTGACCTTCCATATAATTTTGTCGACACCATTGCAAAGTTAGTTCCGATGGAGCTGGGTATTACATTAAAGGATGCGATAGATAAAGAACCCCAAATTAAGAGTCGTATAAAAAAAGAAGAAGAGGTAAAAGAGCTCTTTGATCTTGCTCTAAAGCTTGAAGGGCTTGTTAGAAACGTCAGCATGCATGCTGGGGGAGTTCTTATTGCTCCTACAAAAATATCAGCTTTTTCTCCGATATATTGTCAGCCAGGAGCTGAGGGAATCGTAAGTCAGTTTGATAAAGATGACGTTGAGGCTGTTGGATTGGTCAAGTTTGATTTCTTAGGATTAAGAACACTCACTATTGTTGATATGGCCTTAGAGAATGCTAATCATATTAGGTCTCAAGAAGGGCAAGAGCCGTTGAAACTTGATGCAATTCCAATCAATGATAAAGCAACCTTCGATTTATTGAAGCAGTCGAACACAACGGCAGTCTTCCAATTGGAATCAAGAGGAATGAAAGATATGCTTCGACAGGCAAGACCGGATTGTTTTGAAGATATTATTGCTCTTGTTGCATTATATAGACCAGGACCTATGGATTTGATACCAGATTTTTGTAAAAGGAAGCATGGACAACAGCAAGTTAAATATCCTCATCCTGCAACAGAAAATATTTTGAAAGAAACATATGGAATTGCAGTTTATCAAGAGCAGGTTATGCAAATTGCTCAAGTTGTTGCGGGTTACACTTTAGGTGGCGCAGATCTTTTGAGACGTGCCATGGGAAAGAAAAAAGTTGAAGAAATGGATGCTCAAAGAGCAACTTTTGTTGAAGGAGCTCAGAAACATGAATTAAACCAAAAGCAAGCCAGTGAATTATTCGATTTATTAGAGAAATTTGCAGGGTATGGATTCAATAAATCGCATGCTGCAGCTTATGCAATGATTGCATATCAAACAGGATACCTTAAAGCGCATTATCCCTCAGCTTTTATTGCAGCATCAATGTCTGCTGATATGAATAATACTGACAATGTTCATATGTTGTTTGATGACTGTGCTTTAAATAAAATTACTTTATTACCCCCAGATATTAACAAGAGTGATTATAAATTCACCCCAGTGGATCAAAACCAGATCTTGTATGGACTTGGTGCAATAAAGGGTACAGGATTGTCGGCTATAGAGATAATTCTTGAGGAAAGAAATAGCAATGGCCCATTTACATCCTTATTTGATTTTGCATCAAGATTAGATTTACGTAAGGTAAATCGTAAGGCTTTTGAATCCTTAATACGTGCCGGAGCTTTTGATTTGATTCACCCCAATAGAGCCTCTTTGTTAGCAAGCGTTAATTTAGCGATTACCAAGGCAGAGCAAGGGCGTGCGCATCAAGGACAAAATACACTCTTTGAAGAATTCGAGACCTCGGAGGTTCCTTTGGTTGATGCAGATCTTTGGGAAGAACGGAAGCAATTAACAGAGGAGAAAATTGCTCTTGGCTTTTATTTTAGCAATCATCCATTTAAGTTCTATAAAAAGATGATCAGAGAGTTTGTACCTAATAGATTGTCAGAGTTAAAGCCAAGAGAATCTTCCTATCTTATAGCTGGCATTATTTCAGTTATACGTATGCGAATGACTTCAAGAGGAAAAATTGCAATTATTACCTTAGATGATGGCGAAGGAAGGATTGATGTAGTTGTTGGCAACAAAATTTTGACTCAAGTTTATGATTTGATAAAAGAGGATAAACTCTTAGTTGTTGAGGGAAGGGTAAGTCATGATGATTTTACGGGAGGTAATCGAGTCAGCGCGATTAAAGTTTACGATCTTTTAACCATTCAGAGTTCTAAAGCAGCATTTTTGTCCATATCATTAAAAGAATCCTCAGACGGATCGAAACTTAAAGCGCTACTAAAACCATATTGTAACGGAACTTTTGGGAATAATATTACTAGGTGCAAGGTTAAAGTTGATTATACAAATCATTCAGGAAAAGTAGAATTGCTTCTGGGACCTGATTGGGAGGTCATATTGCATGAAGAGCTAATTATAGCTTTATCTAAAACGTTTCATGATGATAACGTGAAAATAATCTATAATTAACATTTTGTTAAATCTATAAAATATATGAAAAAAAGTTACTTGGAATTCGAAAAGTCAATTGAATCTTTAGAAACAAAAATTGACAGCCTTAAGAAAGCACATAATGATCACCCCACACTTGATATAACTGGCGAACTAAAGCAACTAGAGGAAAAGGCAGAAAAGTCTCTGCATGAAATTTATGACAATTTAAGTGCATGGCAAGTATCCCAAGTAGCGCGGCATCCACAGCGACCCTACACGCTAGATTACATCGAACATATTTTTAATGATTTCGAGGAGCTCCATGCTGATAGAGCATTTGCTGACGACCCAGCAATTGTTGGTGGTATTGCTTCCTTTGAGGGTAGTTCAGTAATGGTAATTGGGCATCAAAAAGGTAGGGATGTTAAAGATCGTCAATATCGTAATTTTGGTATGCCAAGGCCTGAAGGTTATCGCAAAGCCTTAAGGCTTTATAAATTAGCAGAAAAATTTCAATTACCAATCATTACTCTAATAGATACACCAGGTGCATATCCTGGAATTGGAGCAGAGGAACGGGGCCAGTCCGAGGCTATTGCAAGAAATCTTTATGTTATGTCAGAGCTTAAAACTCCTATTCTAGGGGTTGTAATTGGAGAGGGTGGATCTGGTGGAGCACTTGCATTGGGTGTGGTCGACCATCTAATGATGCTGCAACACTCTATTTATTCTGTTATTTCTCCTGAGGGTTGTGCTTCTATATTGTGGAAGAAGCAAGAAAAGTCATCTGACGCTGCTGAAAAATTAGGAATAACGGCACAAAGACTAAAAGAATTAAATTTGACAGACAGCATTATTCCAGAACCTTTAGGAGGTGCGCAACGTGATATTCCTCAGACGATGAAAAATGTTAAAAATGCTGTCAAAAGAGAGCTTGATAAAATAGTGAAGCAACCACTAGATATTTTGCTAGAGAGTAGATATTTAAAGCTTATGAGTTATGGCCAAGTTGCAAAAAGTGGTAGCTAGTCATAACTCAATTCTTGACGCTATTAGGGCGTCTTATGTAAAAAACATCAAAGAAAAAGATAGTTCCTTAAAGGTCAATGTTGCTCTGAGTGGGGGATGTGATTCGATGGTGCTATTGTTTGCTCTAAAACAATTGCAAGCTGAGTTGAACTTAACATTAAAAGCTTCATACATTAATCATGGAATAAGTAAAAATACCAATAATTGGCAAGCTTTTTGCAGAAAAGTTTGTGGGGATATGGAAATCTTTTTTGAAGCTAAGTCCATCAATATTAAAAATATTCCTGAGTTAGGTATTGAGGGCGCTGCAAGAGAATTACGATACCAAGCACTTGCTCATTTAAGTCCCAGTATGGTTGTTGCAACAGCTCATCATGAAAATGACCAAGCAGAAACTATACTATTGCAACTTTTTAGGGGTGCTGGATTAAAAGGTCTTGCGGGTATGCCAGAGTATGATTCTGAAAAAAATATTTGGCGTCCAATGTTAAAAGTTCAAAGACAAGATATAGAATCTTTTGCAATAGAAAATCATATTCATTACATTAAGGATGAATCAAATGATGATACTAGATTCGACCGTAATTTCTTAAGGAAAGATATTTTACCTAAATTATATGAGCGTTTCCCTCATGCTCCAAATACTATAAGTCGCTCTGCAAGTCTTATTGCAGAGGGTTTAAATCTCCATCGATCTATTGCAGAGGATGACAGCTTGTTATATTTCTCCGAAAATTTAACGAGATTAAATTTACTGATGATGCAAAATCTACCGCAAGAGCGGGTTATTAATCTTATTCGTTGGTGGTTAGAAAAAAATAAACAAAAGATGCCAAGTTTAAAAATTATGCAAGAGATATATAGGCAGATAAAAACCATTAGAAAAGATGCACAGATTATTATTAATATTTCGCAAGATACTGCCATAAGGGCATATAAAAACGAGCTTTGGTTGGTACCAACAAAAAGTAATAAAAAAGATTTTGAAATTTATTGGCATGGCGAAAATGAAATTATCCTTCCAGACATGAGCAAACTTCTTTTTAAGAAAAGTAAAGGTCAAGGAATTTCAATGAAGAAATTGGGAACCAACACAATAAGAATACAAAATAGAAAAGGGGGTGAGCGTTTTAAGCCCGCCCATAATCAACCTACAAGAACTTTGAAATATCTTTTACAAAAATCAAAGCTACCACCATGGGAAAGGGATCAGCTACCCATGTTATTTATTGAGGATCTTTTAGTTGCTGTCCCGAATTTCGGAGTAGATCACAAATATCTTGCTAGTAGTATTGAAGATTCTTATAAAATTCAATGGATTAAACAATAAAATTTAGGAACATTTCCTATTAACTAATCAGCTTAATTGTGTACAATGTTCCGAAATTAAATTTAGATTGGAAAGAAATGAACAAAAAAATCCTAAGCGCAGCTGTTATTTCTGCTTTATGTGCAAATGTAATTGCAGAAGAAACTTATACAACGGGAACAATTGACGTCTACTCTGTTGCTCCTTTGCCTGGTATTGGTATTGAAAAATCTATATTACCCAGCGCCATTCAAGAGGTCAGTATAGAGCAAGTCAAAGAGCAAGCTGGAGTCTCGATAGCAGATTATTTAGTAAATAATGCAGCTGGAGTTACTGTTACTGAAGTAGGGGGTAATCCATGGCAGCCTGAAATAAAGTTTCGTGGCTATACTGCTGGATCTTTAGCAGGTAATGAACAAGGCATATCAGTTTACGTTGATGGTGTAAGGGAAAACCAACCATTTAGTGATGTCGTGCTTTGGGATACGCTTCCGAGTTTTGCATATGAATCAGCTCAAGTAGTTCCAGGTTCTAATCCTATTTACGGATTAAATACTTTAGGTGGTGCAGTATCGTTTCAAACCAAATCAGGACGAAATTTTGTAGGGTCAAATGTTTCATTCACAGCAGGATCATGGGGAAGGCAAATTAGTTTAATTGAGCATGGTGGTAATGATGGTTCGATCGATTATTACGCAGGATATCAGCATACGACTGAGGATGGATGGAGAGATTTCTCACCAAATCACCTCAATCAATTTTTCTCAAAACTTGGGTGGGAGGACGATGCAACACGTTTTGAATTATCTTATACAGCCGCGGATAATGCACTTATCGGTAATGGCCTTGCACCTAAATATCTTTTAGGTTCCGATAATGAAGGTGTAAATACAGTCCCTGATTTTACAGGAAATAGGTATCATAAACTTAATTTATCAGCATCTCATTTTTATGATGACGATACACTTTTCACTGGAAATATTTATTGGAAAAGATCAGATAGAAATACATGGAACGGTGACGCAGAGATTGAATTGGACGCAGATAATCTAGCTAAAGTGGCAGGAACTATATCTGTTGGAGGAGATACCATAAAATTATTTAGATATACCGATGATGAGATTGATGAAATAGAAGGTGAAAACCGAACCACTAACACAAAACAAGATAAATATGGTTTGGCAACGCAGGTATCTTTTACTCAGCCTTTGGCAGGATATGATAACAACCTTACGGTTGGCGTAAATTTAGAAACTTCTCTTGTATCCTTTTTTCAAATGGAATACGAAGGTGCTTCAATGACAAGCGATAGAAGGCTTGTTAAGGGTGACGGTGAGCAAGAAATAAATACTGATCTCTCTGGCAGAACAAAAACATTTGGTATTTATGCCGTAGATACTCTATCTTTCAATGAGCAATGGCATTTAACAGCTGGAGCACGATATAACTATTCAGAGATTGATAATGTTGATAAAAGAGCAGATCAAAGTGAAGGATCCTTGACTGAGACACAAAGCTGGGGAAGGATTAATCCTACGATAGGATTAACTTATCGCATGAATGATGCATATTCAACATATGCAACCTATGGTGAATCCAATAGGGCTCCTACGTCGATTGAAATGGGTTGCTCAAATCCAGCAATTGCTTGTACTCTTCCAACACAGATGGCAGATGATCCACCATTGGATGATGTGGTTGCTAAGACCTTTGAGGTTGGTTTTAGAAGTTCACAAAAGAATTATGAAATGAGTGGCGCAATATATCGTGCGGTAAATCATGACGATTTACAATTTATCAATACGAACGCACAAAATGGACTGGGTTACTTTGATAATATTGGAAAGACCATTAGACAAGGGTTAGATTTAACTGTTGGCGGTAATAATTTATTTGGCATTGCGGGCACTGAAAAATTTTCATGGTCGGCTTCCTACGGATATCTGGATGCAACTTATGACTCAGATCTTCAATTGGTTTCTGACGCCAATGACTCAAGAGTCACAACGACTGCAAGCTACGGTGGTATTGACGAGGAAGCATTATGGTCCGACAGCTCTGATGCTTTAAGTGAGCTTGGAGAGAATATTGAAGAGTTACTCAGAACTGAAGCTGATGGTTCTGCCTTAGAAGATTTTGGTGATGCATTAGCTGCCGCTACAGATGAGGATGATATTGAAGACGCACTTGAGGATCTAGAGGCTGCAGGAGTTAATATCGGCTTAGAAAATTCTATTATTAACGTTAGTAAAGGCGATCGATTAGCAAATTTACCTAAAAACAACTTTAAGTTTCGTTTGAATTATAATTTTCTTCCTAACCTAAGAGTTGGTACGTCATTAATAGCATTTTCTGATAGTTACATGATGGGAAATGAGAATAATGATCACGGTGGGACGAATGGTGATGGTAAGGTTCCTGGCTATACTATTATGAATATGGATGCAAATTATCAAATTAATGAATCATGGAATGTTAGTTTGAAAGCGATAAATATTCTTGATAAAACTTATTATACGGGTGGTAGATTATTAATGAATGGATTCACCGGTGTTGGAAGTGCTAAAAGGGACGAGGTCTATAGAGGTGAAGGTATGGCACCAGGTTCTCCTCAAGCAGCATGGCTAACTGTATCACACAGTTTTTAACGAAAAATAAATCTAAAAAGGGGCTTTACTGCCCCTTTTTTTATAGATGCGTTATATTGATAGCTTAATTTAAGAAAATAATAAAATGAGTCTTAAATCACGACTTCTTATTTATATTAATTCATTATTACTGATTACAATCATAATTGGGCTATTAGCCATTTTGATTATTTCACAAAAAAATATCCGAGATGAGATTTTATCAACACAATCTCTAGCTGTTTTTGCTATTGAAAAAGGGATTCAAAAAAATCCAGAGTTTTATTTATTCCAAGAAGATGATGACACTTTTGGGTTGTCTGAATTAACAGAACTAAGACATCTTCAAATTCAGTTTATAAATTCAAATGGAACGATAATAGATCAAACAAGAGGAGATCTTAATAATATTTCACAACCCCCTTTATGGTTTCAAAATATTTTAGGTAAATTTTCAAGCTCCATTCCATCAAAAAAAATTGAGATTTTACAGAGAGGGAAGATTATCGGAAATATTGTAATTAAACCAGAACCTATATATGAGTATTCAGAAATTTGGGAACAGGTGAATTTGGGCCTCTGGATCATGTTAACTTTCTTTGGTTTTGTAAATTTAATTATTTTTATTCTTTTTTCACACATGATTAAGCCAATTAATAAAATTATTGAGGGATTTGAAAAATTAGAAGGCGGAAATTATAAGGCGAACGTATCAAAATCCAACATTTTAGAGCTAAACATGATTGGAAGAAAATTTAATAGCATGGTTGGTAAGTTGAAGAATAGTAATTATAAGATTCATAAATTAAGCCAAGACCTGATAAATGTTCAAGAGCAGGAAAAAAAAGAATTAGCTAGAAACCTTCATGATGAATTGGGCCAGGTCCTTACAGCAATTCAGGCAGAAGCTGCCTCTATTCCTAATGCAAGAAGTAAAAAATCACAAAACTTAGCAGCTGAATCTATCATTAGTTTATCAAAAAATATAATGTTATCTACTAGGGCAATTATTAAAAATTTAAGTTTAGGATTGTTGGATGAGCTTGGTTTTGAGGATGCTATAAAAGATCTTTTAGATAGCTGGCAAAAAAGGTATAAGCGTGTAAAAATTATACGCAAAATTGATAATAATGCTTTAAAAGCTATTAGTGAAGAAAGTCAGTCTCACATATATAGAATTATCCAAGAAGCCTTAACAAATATTGCTAAGCATTCAAAACCAAAAAAAATATCAATTAAAATATTTTATCCGTACCGCAAGAATAAAATAAATATAATTATTGAAAATGATGGTTTTGATTCAAATGATTCAAATACCGAAGGAACAGGGTTGATGGGAATTAGGGAAAGAGTCAATCAAATTAAAGGAAAAATAAATATCCAAAAAGGTAAACTTTTTAAAATAATTATTGAGTTAAATTTATCAAAATGAAACGTTTATTAATTGTAGATGATCACGAAGTAGTTCGATCCGGCTTAAGGAGGCTACTAGAAAATAATAAAGGTATTTCTCATATTGCTGAATGTTCTTCTGGAGAAGAAGCATATAGTTATCTTTATGAAAATGAGACGGACATAATTATTATGGACATTTCAATGCCTGGCAAAGGAGGTATTGAAGCTACGCAACAGATTAAAAAAAGATATCCAAATATAAAGATTATAATTCTTTCTATGCATGATAATCCTATGATGGTTAGCAAAGCAATTTCTGCTGGTGCTAATGCGTATATTTTAAAAAATGAAATATCGGATAATTTATTGGGTGCTATAGATAAATTGATTCATGGATTAAACTCAGTTACCCCCTCAGTGAAATTTGATCATACAAATAATATTCTTGAAAGTTTAAGTGATAAAGAATTTGAAATATTTTTATCAATATCAAATGGTGAAGATTTAAAAAAAATTAGTAAAAATTTAAATATAAGTTATAAATCTGTAGCTAATTACCAAACATCAATTAAAAAAAAATTATCAATAAAAAATGCCTTAGATTTCTATAATCTTGCCAAAGAAAATAATTTACTGAATTAAATAAAATAAGTTTTTCTTCAAGCATTGATATAATAATGACATTAAATAAGGAATTTAAATATGGCTTTATTAGGTACTCCACTTTCAAAATTTGCATGCAGAGTAATGCTTTTGGGTGGTGGTGAGCTTGGTAAGGAGGTCATTATAAGCCTTCAACGTCTTGGTGTTGAGGTTATAGCTGTTGACCGATATGCTAATGCACCTGGCCATCAAGTAGCTCATCGATCACATGTTATAGATATGACAGATGCAAAACTTTTATCTGACCTTATAACTTCCGAAAAACCACATTTTATTGTTCCTGAGATCGAAGCAATAAATATAGGTTGTTTAGAGAGAATCGAAAAACAAGGCTTAACTACAATAATACCAAGTATTAAGGCAGTAAGATTGACTATGGATAGGGAAGGTATTCGTAAGCTTGCTGCAGAAGATTTGTCTATTCCCACGTCACCATATGGTTTCGCAAGAAATCTTAATGAATTGCAAGAATTGATTACAGATAAAATTGGGTTCCCATGTTTTGTGAAGCCCACAATGTCCTCCTCAGGTAAAGGACAATCCAAAATTTTTAAAGAAAGTGAAATTGCTGGGGCATGGAAAAATGCAGCCGACGGTGGGCGAGTTGATAAAGGAGTAGTTATTGCAGAAGGGATGATTGACTTTGATTATGAAATTACATTGTTAACGGTTAGGGCTAAAAACAGTAATGGTCAAATAGTTACTCATTTTTGCGAAGCTATTGGCCATAAACAACAAGATGGAGATTATATAGAAAGTTGGCAGCCACAAGCTATGAGTGAGAAAGCGCTGAAAAGATCAAAAGAAATTGCAACAAAAATTACTAGTGCACTGGGAGGTTTAGGGATCTTTGGTGTTGAATTATTTATTAAGGGAGATGAAGTATTTTTCTCAGAGGTTAGCCCCAGGCCGCATGACACAGGTATGGTAACAATGATTACTCAAAGTCAATCTGAATTTGAATTACATGCTAAAGCAATTTTAGGATTACCTGTAAACACAATGCTTCATAAACCTGGAGCAAGTGCTGTAATTTATGGAAAGTATGATGCAGAGAGTATTATTTTTGAGGGAGTTGATAAGGCACTTGATTTAGAAGGTGTAGATGTAAGAATATTTGGTAAACCAAAATCATTTAAAAAAAGAAGAATGGGTGTTGTACTTGCTGAAGCAACTTCAACTGAAGATGCTAGATTTATGGCAAAAAAAGCCCAATCATTTATCCAGGTAAAAGTTAAATAAAAAAAATATTGCAGCCTATATCATGATGCTTCTATGATAAAATCCGCGCACAATAAATTTATTGGTAACTCAAAATGTCCCGACAGATAAGAAATATAGCAATAATAGCTCACGTTGATCATGGTAAAACAACATTGGTAGATAAGTTGCTTCAGCAATCTGGTACTTTTGCAGAACATCAGCAAGTAAATGAGCGTGTCATGGACTCTAACGATATCGAAAAGGAGCGTGGCATTACCATCCTAGCTAAAAATACTGCTGTGAATTATGATGGTTGCCACATTAATATTATAGATACTCCAGGACATGCCGACTTTGGTGGTGAGGTCGAGAGAGTACTTGGGATGGTTGATGGAGTGGTATTGCTTGTCGATGCTGTTGATGGACCAATGCCTCAGACAAGATTTGTAACAAAAAAAGCATTAGCATTAGGCTTAAAACCAATTGTTTTAATTAATAAAATAGATCGGCCTGGTGCAAGAACAGATTGGGTGATTAACCATACGTTTGACTTATTTGCCAATCTTGGTGCATCTGACGAACAGTCAGATTTTCCAGTGGTTTATGCTTCTGCAATAAACGGCTATGCAAAAATCAAAGAAGAAGATGAGTCAGATTCAATGAAGCCTCTTTTTGAGACAATTTTAAGCCATGTAGAGAGTCCTGATGGAGATCCTAATGCACCCTTGCAGTTTCAAATATCTGCCCTAGATTATTCAACATACACAGGAAGAATGGGCATTGGTAGAATTAGAAATGGAGTGCTTAAATCTGGAAGCCCAATATCAGTTATGTTGGGAGATAAGAAAGTAGGCCAAGGAAGAATTAATGAAGTTTTTGCTTACAAAGGTCTTGAGAAGGTGAGTGTTTCAAATGCTGAAGCTGGAGATATAGTAATTGTTACAGGTGTTGAGGATGTAGGAATTGGCGTTACTATTTCAGATTTAGAAAACCCAGTTGGTTTACCAATAATTCCAGTAGACGAACCTACTCTAAATATGGATTTTATGGTTAACACATCACCGCTTGCTGGAAAAGAGGGAAAATTTGTAACAAGCAGACAAATAAGAGAAAGATTAAATAAAGAATTATTGGTTAATGTGGCGCTTCGTGTTGAAGATACCTCAGATGCAGATGTATTTAGGGTTTCGGGCAGAGGAGAGCTGCATCTAACAATACTATTAGAAAATATGCGAAGAGAGGGGTTTGAGATTGCAGTAGGGAAGCCACGCGTTGTTTATAAGGAATTAGACGGAGTACGCTGTGAGCCTTATGAAAATCTAACTATAGATATTGAAGACGAAACGCAAGGTGCTGTGATGGAGGAATTGGGAAGAAGAAAAGGGGAGTTAACGAATATGCAGTCGGATGGACTAGGAAGAACACGCTTGGAGTATAAAATTCCCGCAAGAGGATTAATCGGTTTTCAAGGAGAGTTTCTAACTATGACAAAGGGCACTGGTTTAATGTCACATGTCTTTGAGGAATATTCTCCAGTAAAATCAGAAATACCAGGTCGACGAAATGGTGTTTTAATATCATCAGAAAAGGGTGAAGCTGTAGCATATGCATTGTGGAAGCTTCAAGAAAGAGGTCGGATGTTTGTTCATCCTGGAGATAAGTTGTATGAAGGGATGGTTATTGGTATTCATAGCCATGATAATGATTTGGTTGTAAATCCTATTAAGGGAAAACAGTTGACCAATGTTAGATCCTCTGGAACAGATGAAGCTGTTAGATTAGTACCACCAGTATTAATGAGTTTAGAATATGCTGTAGAGTTTATTGATGACGATGAATTGGTAGAGATTACTCCCGAATCTTTACGAATAAGAAAAAGATTTTTAATTGAGCATGAAAGAAAGCGTGCAGCCAAAACAGATTAATATTTCATATGCATCATTTCAACCATTCATGTATTATTTTTTTATTCATATATAAGAAAACTTCATGATGAAAAATAAAAAAATAGCAATTATTGGTTTGGGTTATGTTGGCCTTCCTTTAGCTATGGAATTTGGAAAATCAAGAGAAGTTATTGGATATGATATTGATACTAAAAGAGTGGATGAACTTCAAAATAATATTGACACAACATTAGAGGTAACACCTAAGGAATTTAAAAATCTAAAAAATACAATCTTTACTAATAAGATAAGCGATATAAAAGAATGTGCTATTTATATTGTTACGGTCCCAACCCCAGTTCATATTGATAAAGGTCCGAATCTAACCCCTTTAATATCTGCTAGTGAAATGATTGGTAAAGTTTTAAAAACTGGCGATTTAATTATTTATGAATCAACTGTATACCCTGGTGCCACAGAGGAGGTTTGTATTCCAATCTTAGAGAAGGTCTCAAAGTTAAAAATAAACAAAGATTTTACATGTGGCTATTCACCAGAGCGAATAAACCCGGGAGATAAGGATAGGCATGTTACCTCTATAAAGAAAGTTACCTCCGGCTCATCAGAATCTGCAGCAATAGAGGTTGATAATTTGTATAAAGAAATTATAGCTGCGGGTACTCATTTAGCAGGGTCGATTAAGATTGCAGAGGCATCAAAGGTTATAGAGAATATTCAAAGAGATTTAAATATAGCGCTTGTTAACGAGCTATCTATTATTTTTAATAAATTAGAAATTGATACTGAAGCTGTATTAAAGGCTGCTGGAACCAAATGGAATTTTCTTTCATTTATGCCTGGATTAGTTGGCGGTCATTGTATAGGTGTAGATCCTTATTATTTGATTCATAAATCAAAACAGGTTGGATATACGCCAGAATTAATACTCTCAGCAAGAAAAATAAATGAGTATATGGGTGAGCATATTACCAATAAGATTGTTGATTTAATGAAAGGTAAGAAAATTAAGATAGAAGATGCCAACATATTAATTATGGGTTTTTCATTTAAAGAAAATTGCCCGGATATAAGAAATACAAGAATCATTGATATTCATCATAATTTTGAAAAGCTAGGTTGTAATGTTGAAATTTTTGATCCGTACGTCAATAAAGACGAGGTAAAAAAAGACTTCAATCTTTGTTTAATTAATGAACCAGAACAAAGCAAATATGATGTCATCTTGATGGCTGTAGCTCATGATAAATTTAAAAGGTTATCATTAAAAAATATAACAAGCTTTGCAAAAGAAACACATGTATTGTATGACGTTAAATATCTGCTTAAAAATAATGATTCTGATGGAAGATTATAAATTAAAACATATACTTAACTAGTTTTCTTGAGAAATTACATAATCTTCATAATTACCAGAATAATCCATAATTTCACCTTTTTTCAACTCGAATACCCTTGTAGCTATTGAACTAACAAATTCTCTGTCATGAGTTACAAAAAACACAGTTCCTTTATATTTTTCTAGAGCAGTATTTAGAGATTCTATTGACTCCATATCCATGTGATTGGTAGGTTCATCAAGCAATAAAATATTTGGTTGTTCAAGCATGAGTTTTCCGAAAAGCATTCTCCCTTGCTCGCCTCCTGAAAGCACATTCACATTTTTATTAAAGTCTTCACCAGAAAAGAGAAGCCTACCCAACATACTGCGAATTACCTGATCATCATCTTCGGGTTTACCCCATTGTGTCATCCAGTCAAATACGGTAATTTCTTTTTCGAATTCCTCTGAATGATCCTGTGCAAAATATCCTATTTTTGCTTTATCTGACCATTTTATATCACCTGTTTTTGGCGATATAAAATTACCAATAATTTTAAGTAATGTTGTTTTACCGATTCCATTTTCGCCAATAATAGCAACTTTTTCTCCTGCTTCTATCATAAAGTTAACATTTTCAAATAACTTCTTGTCAAATGCATGAGCCATTTTATTTACTATCAAAGCTTGTCGGTATAGTTTATCTTTATCGTTATACTCAAAGCGCATAAAAGGATATTGCCTGCTTGAAGGTCTCATATCCTCGATTTTTATTTTATCAATTTGTTTTGCTCTGGAAGTTGCTTGTTTTGCTTTTGAAGCATTTGCAGAGAAACGTCTTACAAAATTTTGTAGCTCTGCTATTTGTGCTTTAGCTTTTTCATTTGCTTTCATTTGTTGGGCTTTTGCCATTGTGCTTGCAGCCATATACTCATCATAGTTTCCTGGATAAATAGTTAGTTTTCCATAATCCATATCGGCCATATGTGTGCAAACTTGATTTAAAAAATGCCTATCATGAGAAATAATGATCATGGTTGAATTCCTTGAATTTAGGATATTTTCAAGCCATCTAATAGTATTAATATCTAGATTGTTTGTAGGTTCGTCTAATAAAAGAATATCTGGGTTTGCAAAAAGTGCTTGAGCCAATAGAACTCTCAATTTCCATCCTGGTGCCACAGAGCTCATTGATCCGTTATGCTGACTATTTGATATTCCCACACCCGATAGAAGTTCTCCTGCTCTGGCCTCAGCTGTATAACCATCATATTCTGCATAAACAGCCTCCAATTCTGCCGCTCGCATATAATCCTCATCAGTGGCATCTGGGTTGGAATAAAGGCTATTTTTTTCTTCATTAGCTGCCCACATCTCCTCATGACCCATCATTACTACGTCAAGAACTCGCTTATCCTCATACGCAAATTGATCTTGTCTCAACCAAGCCATTCTCTCCCCAGTATCTAAGCTTATGCTTCCAGAAGATGATTCCAGTTCACCAGCAAGAATTTTCATGAATGTCGATTTACCGCACCCATTAGCGCCAATTAATCCATAGCGATTTCCCTCACCAAATTTTAGGGATATATCTTCAAATAATGGTTTTGAGCCAAATTGCATACCAATGCTATTTGTAACAAGCATTTATTTATTCCTTAATTATTGTGTTTGTTAAATGACATAAAACTGCTAAGTTGCAAGTTTTTTCTTTGATTTTATATGCTTAACTAAATACATATATCTCTTAGAGATTGCCATAATACCCTAAAATTATTAGAGTTAAAATGTCAATTATTAAAGCTGGATAAAATATTTCACCTTGGATGGTTAAAGATAATTATGACAAGTGTTAGCTTTACTTGTAGCTTATATTTTTTATTATTAGCCTCTCAAAACCTTTGGGTTTTTTTAGGACAACTTCCTCCCCAAGGTTATTTCCAATTACTGATTTGGCAATGGGAGAGACGTAGCTAATTTTATTCTTTTTAAAATCGGCCTCATCTTCACCAACTATTTCATAGAATTCAGATATACCATCTTCATTTTGAAGTTCAATATATGCACCGAAAAGGACTTTATCAGATAATTGAGAATCAGGATTAACTAAAATAGCCGATTTTAATCGGGTAGCATAATATCGGATATCTTTTTCAATACGCATCTTTTTTTGGACTGATATTGCATCTTCTTTTTTTAGAAACTGTCTTCTTTTTTTTTCTAAAGAGGAAAGTTTTTTATTGATTTGATTTAGACCAAAGGGAGTGACGTAATTGATCTCCGTACTGACAGGGCGTTCTGGAATATCTATACCCGCATGTTCCAAATCATTTTCTTTTACAAATGCTCTGCTCATAATTTATATTTTAAATCAGTAATTTATAATATTAATATAAAGTATTTTATAATAATTTATTTTTACAAATTTATTGCTAATTATAAAATTTATGTAGATAAATTTTAATCATATAAAATCATTTCTAATAGGTCACTTAGCCTACGTTGTGACAAACTTCTAGTAGTTATATATTTTACATGTTGTTTTTCATTACGATAATAATCTATTTCTATTCCCCATAAGCCAGATATTTGGTTTGGTAGAATTGAATACCTTATATCAAAAATCCTATTCTTATTTTCAGGATCAATAGCTAAGTAATTATCACTAAACCATGCAAATCTCACTATATCAATATATTGTTGGGATTCATTATTTAGATTAGGAAAATCTTTATTAATATTTAACTTTTTAATACTTTCACCGTAGTAGATCTTTTTGGAAGGTAAAATTCTTACCCCATCGGTAAAAAATTTACCTTCTGATTCATAAATAATTTTCCATAATAATGAATTTGCAAAAGTAGGTTTTGCAACTATTCGTGTTATTTCATGACCTCTTTCTTTAGCTATTTCCTTGCCTATTTCTAAAGCTTTTTTATTTAAGATTGCTCCGAGAATAAGATATGATATTGCCCAAATTATTGCTATTCGAGCAAAAGTTTTTTTGCGTTTATAAGCACTTAAACCTACAAATATAATCAAAGGTATTGTAAAGAATGGATCAATGATTGATATATTATTCCAAGAAATCCGTTGGTAGCTAAAAGGCCAAAATAGTAATGTTCCATAACTGGTACAGGCATCAAGTAAGCCATGTGTAGCAAAACCTACAGTTGAATATATCAATGTTTCCATGAAAGTAATAGAGCTTATCCTTTTAACTATAGGAAATAGAATCGAAGCACAAATAAATCCACCAAATGGAATAAAAACTAATGAGTGCGTAAATTGCCTATGGAACTCTAAAAATAGGAGAGGATCATCAGAGGAGCGAATAAAAATATCTAGATCAGGAGCTAAACCAGACAATAATCCAATTAAAGCAACTACTAATAAGGAGTGCTTTTTTTTAGCAATAACTTGAGAGGCAGTTGAACCAATAATACCTTGACTAATAGGATCCATTTAAAGATTGTCTAAACTTTCTCTAGCTTTTTCAAAATTAAATTTGAAATCATTATAACTTCTGGCAACAGGATATTGAGAAAATTCATCTACTAAACTTGTAGGTGGTTTGAATAATATACCTGCATCAGCTTGTTGAAGCATACCTACGTCATTATATGAATCTCCTGCAGCGATAACTTGAAAATTTAGACCCTGAAATGCTTTTACTGCTTTGGTCTTTTGATCTCTTTGTCTTAATTTATAATTAATTATGTCGCCACTAGCGTTGATTATTAGTTTATGACAAAAAAGTGTTGGAAAATCTAGTTGTTGCATAAGCGGTTGAGCAAATTCGTAAAAGGTATCTGAAAGAATAATTACCTGAAACTCAGATTTTAACCAAGATAGAAAATCATAAGAGCCATCTAAAGGTGAAAGCGTTCTTATTACATTTTGTATATCCTTTAATTTAAGATTATTTTGCTTAAGTATTTCTAATCTACCTTTCATTAATTGATCGTAATCAGGAATATCTCTTGTAGTTAATTTTAATTCTTCAATTCCAGTTTTTTCAGCAAATTTAATCCAAATCTCAGGAAGCAGAACACCTTCTAAGTCTAAGCAAGCTAACATTTTTTTTCCTTACATATTTATATTATTATTTAAGTATAAATGATAAATATTTGTTTTTTAACATTTTTTTTTAAAAATAAAATCAATTAATATATTTATTAAATTTATTGTTACAATCTAAGTTTACATAATATATCAACCTATCATCTCCTATGAAAAAAAATTCTAAATTACTTTTAGTTACCGGAGGATGTGGATTTATAGGATCGAATTTTATTCGAAAAATTCTTTCATCAAATGAATACTCGGTTGTTAATTTGGATAATTTGACTTATGCGGGAAATATAAATAACTTATCTTCTTTTCAAGATAATTCTTCTTATGAATTTATTCACGGTGATATTGGTGATAATGTTCTTGTTAAATTTCTGCTAGATAAATATCATCCAGATGCAATTATAAATTTTGCAGCCGAGAGTCATGTTGATAGATCAATCAATTCTCCCCAAATTTTTATTGACACTAATATTGTGGGTACATTTAATTTACTTGATATGACAAGACACTATTGGTTTGATCTTAGTGAGTCAAAGAAAAAGTCATTTCTTTTTTTACATGTAAGTACAGATGAGGTTTACGGCTCATTAGCAAGCAAAGAATTACCATTTAAAGAAGATAGTAAGTATTGTCCTAATAGCTCTTATGCAGCATCTAAGGCATCAAGCGACCATTTTGTGAGGTCCTTTAATGTTACTTATGGGCTTCCAACGATAATCACTAATTGTTCAAATAATTATGGACCATATCAATTTCCCGAAAAGCTAATTCCATTAATTATTAATAATGCTCTTAATGGAAATCCACTACCTATTTATGGTGACGGTTTACAGATTAGAGATTGGATTTATGTTGAGGATCATGTTGATGCTATATCAATTATTCTCAATAAGGGGGAGCATGGAAATACTTATAATATTGGTGGTTCAAATGAGATTAGAAATATTGATATTGTTAAGATGGTATGTAATGCACTAGATGCTTATAAGCCACTTGTAAATAATAAATCATATTTTGATCAAGTAAAATTTGTTAAAGATAGACTTGGCCATGATAAGCGTTATGCTATAGATTGCTCTAAAATAAATAGAGAATTAAAATGGAAGGCGAAGGTAACAATCGAGTCTGGAATTGATAAGACTGTAAAGTGGTATTTAGAGAACACAACATGGCTTGACGAAGTTGTTTCTGGTGAATATATGAATTGGGTCAAGAGTCAGTACAATTGAGTATATTATTTACAGGGGCAAATGGTCAGGTAGGCAGAGCCCTGCAGCTTACTTTAAAGGATAAATACTTTACTGCATTAGCTCGCAACGATCTCGATCTTACTAATCTTGAATTAATTTTTGATGTTTTAAATAAATATAAGCCCTCTATCATCATACATCTTGCTGCTTATACAGACGTTGATGGGGCGGAAGATAACTATGACCAGGCAATTTGTATTAATCATAAGGCTACCTCAGAAATTGTTTCTTACTGTAAAAAATTCGGTATTCCTCTGATATATTTATCTTCCGATTATGTGTTTGATGGTCAAAAAAAAGGATCTTATGTAGAGAGTGATTTTATCAACCCACTTGGAGTATATGGAAAATCTAAAGCTTTATCAGAAGAAACAATTAGAAATAAATTAAAAAATTACGTTATATTAAGGACAAGCTGGGTTTATAGTGAAATTGGGACAAATTTTTTTAATAAATTATATGATAAATTTTTTACAGAAAATAAATTAAGCATTGTTTCAGATCAAATTGGATCACCTACGTCAGCACATTTTATTGCATCCACTATATTTTTAATTTTAAAAAAGATTCAAAATAATACCTTCACATGGGGCACATACCATTTGTCAAATAATGGAAGTTTTAGTTGGTTTGATTTTACAAGGCTGATGTTTAAACAAATTACTTCTAGAGGGATAAATTTTCAAGTACAAGATGATAATATCCTACCAATAGAAGCAAAAAAATATTTATCAAAGGCTAAAAGACCAAAAAACTCAATGTTAAATTGTTCAAAAATTGAAAAAGAGCTTTGTATTAAAATGGAACCCGTTGAAATAGCACTTGAAAAGGTTATTGAAAAAAAAATAAATGGAAAATAATAACAATAGAAAAGGTATAGTTTTGGCAGGAGGAACCGGGAGTCGGCTTTATCCTCTTACGTCTGTAATTAGTAAGCAATTATTGCCAGTCTACAATAAACCAATGATTTTTTATCCAATAAGCACTCTTATGTTGGCAGGTATTAGAGAGATTTTAATAATTACAACTCCAGAAGATTGCAGTTTATTTAAAAAACTTTTAGGAGATGGCTCTCAATGGGGTGTCGAATTTTCATATCAAACACAAAAATCTCCTGATGGGCTCGCTCAAGCCTTTCTAATTGCTGAAGATTTTATCAATGGAGATAAATGTGCATTAATTTTGGGGGATAATATTTTTTATGGCCCAAATATTGAAAAGTTGCTAATAAATGCAAATATGAATGAGGATGGTGCAAAATTATTTATTCATTCTGTTGAAGATCCTGAACGCTATGGTGTAGCTGAATGTTTAAATAATAAAGTCCTTTCAATTGAGGAGAAACCAGTTAAGCCTAAATCAAATAATGTTGTTACGGGTTTATATTTTTACGATGCTAAAGTGGTTGAATATGCTAAAAATCTCAAACCCTCAAAAAGAGGAGAGCTTGAGATTACTGATTTAAATAATATTTATTTAGAGAGCAATAATCTTTTTGTAGAAATCTTGGGATCACACTATTGCTGGCTTGATGCTGGAACTCATGATTCTCTTCTAGAGGCTGGCCAATTTGTCTCTTCAATAGAAAAAAAACAAAATTTAAAAATTGCATGTCTTGATGAGATTGCATACCAAAAGAAATGGATTAGTAAAGCGCAGATCAGTGAGAATGCATTATTGATGAAAGATAATGATTATGGTTTTTATTTAAAGCAATTAATAAACAAATGAAAATTACTCCACTTTCATTTAAAGATGTCCTTCTTATTGAACCAGAACTTTTTAAAGATGAAAGAGGATTTTTTTTCGAAAGCTTTAATCAAAGAACATTTAATAAATTAATTGGTAGAGAGGTGAAATTTGTTCAGGACAATCAATCTAGATCTAAAAAAAATGTTATTCGTGGTTTACATTTTCAAATAGAAAAGCCACAGATAAAACTAATAAAAGTTTTAAGTGGGTCTATTTTTGATGTGGTTGTTGATATAAGAAAACAATCTAAAAATTTTGGAAAACACATATCTGTTGAACTTAACGCTAAAGATAATAAACAGTTATGGATTCCTGAGGGTTTTGCACATGGCTTTTTAGTTTTATCTGAAATAGCTGAAGTTCAGTATAAAGTATCGGAATTCTGGGACCCTGAGTTAGAGCGATCTTTACTTTGGTCTGATGAAGACTTAAATATAAATTGGCCATTATCCTCAAATCCGATTATTTCTTCTAAGGATCAAAAAGCAAGTTTAATTAAAGATTTTTAATAGTGCGTAAGTTTTGTGTAAGTTTTCATTTACCTTTAAAAGTATATTCTTAGCAGTTGTTATTTGGTTAACAGGAAAAAAGATCTTTCTTCCATCTAATAAAAATGCACATCCAAATAAAAAATATTTAAAAATGCTTAGAGAAAAAATCAAATGAAAAAACTACTAATAATTAGTCACTAAATACTTGTAAGTCATTGATTTTATATTAATTATTCCCATTCAATTGTTGCTGGGGGTTTTCCAGAGACATCGTATACAACTCGATTAATTCCTTTAACCTCATTAATAATCCTATTAGATACTTTACCTAATAAGTCATATGGCAGTTCAGCCCAATGAGCAGTCATAAAATCAGATGTTATTACTGCTCTTAATGAAACAACATATTCATAAGTTCTTCCATCTCCCATAACACCAACTGACTTTACAGGAAGAAAAACGGTAAATGCTTGTGATGTTTTATCATACCACCCACTTTTTTTTAATTCTTCTATAAATATTGCGTCGGCTTTTCTTAAGAGATCTGCATACTCTATTTTAACCTCTCCAAGAATTCGCACACCAAGCCCAGGACCTGGGAAGGGATGTCTATTGATCATTGATTTTGGTAGACCAAGTGCAATCCCTAGCTTTCTTACTTCATCTTTAAATAATTCTCTGAGAGGCTCTAGTAATTTTAAATTAAGTGTCTCTGGTAGCCCTCCAACATTGTGATGACTTTTAATATTTTGTGCTTTCTTTGTTTTGCCTCCAGCTGACTCAATTACATCAGGATAAATGGTTCCTTGAGCAAGCCACTTAACTTCTTGAAATTTTTCAGCCTCTGATTGAAAAACTTCAATAAAATTTCGGCCTATGATTTTTCTTTTTTTCTCAGGATCACTTATACCTTTGAGATCTAACATAAATTGATCAGTTGCATCAATATGAATAACTTTAACCCCTAAATTTTCTTTGAAAGTTTGCATGACAATTTTGCTCTCATTTAATCTAAGCATGCCATGATCCACAAAAATACACGTCAATTTATTACCAATAGCTTTATGGATTAATGCTGCTGCTACTGATGAATCGACACCACCGGATAATCCTAATATAACCTCGTCATTACCAACTGTTTTTTTGATATCATTTACTGCAGTTTCAACATAATCCGGCATATTCCAAGATGGATTACATTTAGCAATATCAATGACAAATCTTTTGAGCATTATCTGTCCTTGTTTTGTGTGGGTTACTTCTGGATGAAATTGCACCCCATAGTAATTTTTTTGTTTATTAGCTATTGCAGCTATTGGGGTCGATGCATTGCTTGCAATAACTGAGAAATCCTTAGGTATAGAAACTACTTTGTCTCCATGGCTCATCCAGACATCAAGAAGTCCATGTCCCATGTCATTAGTTCTATCTTCAATATCTTTTAATAAACTTGAATGGCCCTGGGCTCGAATTTCAGCATACCCAAATTCTCTTTCATCACTATTATCTACTTTGCCACCAAGTTGTTTCACCATAGTTTGCATACCATAACAAATACCAAGAATAGGGCAACCAACATTAAAGCAAATGGAAGGTGCTTTAGGGGTATCGTCTGAATAAACTGAATTTGGTCCCCCCGAGAAAATGATGGCCTTAGGATTTAAACTTTCTATTTTTTTGGTATCGACATCATAAGGTAGTATTTCGCAGTAAACATTTAATTCACGAATTCTTCTTGCAATCAGTTGCGTGTATTGAGAACCAAAATCTAATATTAGTACTTTATCCATAAATATCCTTTTTATAGATATTGGTTTGTATTCTAGGCATATTGATTATTCTACTCGGTAATTAGGAGCTTCTTTTGTAATTTGCACATCATGTACGTGTGATTCTTTCATTCCGGCATTAGTGATGTGAACAAAATTGGATTTAGTATGCATACTTTTGATTGAGTCGGCACCTACATAACCCATTGATGCCCTTAGGCCACCCATCAATTGATGGATAACATTAACCACTGAACCTTTGAAGGGAACGCGGCCTTCAATACCCTCTGGCACAAGCTTTTCAGCATTATTTTCAGAGTCTTGGAAGTAGCGATCACTCGATCCTTTTTGCATTGCTCCAATGGACCCCATACCACGATAAGACTTATAGGAACGTCCTTGGTATAACTCTACCTCTCCAGGAGCCTCCTCAGTACCTGCAAACATTCCACCAAGCATCACTGATGAAGCGCCAGCGGCAATAGCTTTTGCAATATCGCCAGAATATCTGATACCTCCATCTGCTATAAAAGGAATGTTATTTTTTTCAAGGACCTCAGCCACATTTGCAATAGCAGTAATTTGCGGAACACCTACTCCAGCAACAATACGTGTTGTGCATATTGACCCCGGGCCAATACCTACTTTAACTCCATTAGCTCCATGGTCCATAAGTGCTTTCGCAGCATCAGCTGTAGCGATATTTCCTCCAATTACCTCTTTCTCTGGAAAATACTTTTTAATCCACTTTACGCGATCCAAGACATCTTTAGAGTGTCCGTGGGCAGTATCCACGACGATAAGATCAACTCCAGCTTCGTTCAATAATTCAACCCTCTTATCAGTATCATCTCCAACTCCGACAGCTGCAGCAACTCTTAGTCTCTCATCACTGTCTTTACATGCATTTGGATGATCACTAGATTTTTGAATATCTTTAACGGTAATTAAACCTTTTAATCTATCATTTTTATCAATTACTAATAAACGTTCAAGACGATGTTGGTGTAAAAGTCTCATTATTTCATCTTTATTAGCACCTTCTTTAACAGTCACTAGCCTCTTTCTTGGTGTCATTACATTCTTGACTGGTTGATTTAAATTCTCTTCAAAACGTAAATCTCTGTTGGTTACAATACCAATGATTTTTTCATCTAATAAAACTGGTAGCCCTGAAATTTTATGTTTTTGTGTGATTTGCATTACTTCCTCAACCGTCATATTAGGATTGATAGTTATTGGATCATTCACAACACCAGACTCAAAACGTTTAACCTTGGAAACATGTTCTGCTTGTAATTCAGGGGTCATATTTTTATGAATCACACCCAAACCACCTTGCTCAGCGAGAGCAATTGCTAAAGCAGATTCTGTAACCGTATCCATAGCAGCAGAAACTAGGGGAAGATTTAAACTAATATTTTGAGTTAATTGAGTTTTAAGCGAAACGTCTTTTGGAAGTATTGTCGAATGCCCTGGGACTAACAGTACATCGTCGAAAGTAAAAGCTTGTTGTGATAAACGCATGTAGTTTTCCTTATCGCGCAAAACAAGATTATACAGAAAACTTCTTAAGGAATCGACAATTATTTGCATATTTAATGAACTTCTTTTTTTATTTTTTTTTAGAAGCAGCTCTTTTTCGCCGAACTTCCTTGGGATCTGCAATAAGAGGGCGATAAATCTCTATTCTGTCTTTATGTTTTAACTTTTCTTCCAAAGAAGTAAGTTTCCCAAAAATACCCAGTTGATTTTTTGTGAGATCAATTTCATTGAATTCTTTCAAAATACCCGATAAAGCTATAGCCTCTTTGACAGAAATATCTTTTGGCGCCTTGAATGAAATAATTAATTGTTTTTTTGGATTAGCGTAAGCTACCTCTAGGGTTATATAATCATTCATGATTATCTTTATTTGCTTTTTCTACAAAACTATCAATGAAAGTATTTGCAATAACTGCAAATGCTGGTGAAATTAGTTTTTCTAGAATGATGTTTTTGAATTCATACTGAAGTTCCAGTTCAATGCGTGACGAACTCTCTTCAATTTCTATAAAACGCCATTCTCCTTCCAATTTCTTAAATGGCCCATCAATTAAATTTATTACCATTTTATTAGGAAATTTTTTTAGATTTTCAGTGGTAAAGGATTGTTTTATTCCCTTGAAGCGGATATTAATCCTAGCTCGCGTTATATCTTGATCTCTAGCGAGAACCTTTGTCTCTCCACACCAAGGTAGAAAGGTTGGATAATCCTCAACCTTATCAACAAGCTCAAACATGCGCTCTTTACTATGAAATACGATAGCTTGTTTCTTTATTGTAAACATGAAATGATAATTTGATTTGTATAACGTACAATTATACTTTTAATTTAGTATTTAACCATGAGTATCGTTCAAAATAAGAAGGCGTTTCACGATTATTTTATAGAAGACAGATATGAGGCAGGAATAGTTTTAGAAGGATGGGAAGTTAAAGCTATTCGAGATAACAGAGCGCATATAAAAGAATCGTATGTAATTATACAACGGGGAGAAATCTTTCTTCTTGGATGCCATATCACACCACTAGGGAATGCATCTACACATATAAATCCTGAAAATATTCGCACTCGAAAACTATTGCTTAAAGGCGATGAAATTGTAAAACTTATTGGTAAGGTTGAGCGATCTGGGTACACATTAGTACCACTAGATCTCCATTATAAAAAAGGGTTTATTAAATGCGAGATTGGTCTTGCGAAAGGTAAAAAGCAATTTGATAAGAGGGCGGTTGAAAAAGAAAAGGACTGGAATCGTGAGAAAAGCCGCATCGTTCGGGCAGCTAACAAAGGAAAGTAGTATAATGAATATTGTTTTGGGGCTGACCCGGTTTCGACGTGGGTTACAAAGCAGATCAGTGCATACCGAGGATTCTAGGTACCTCGCTAATAAACTAGAAAAACAGTAATCGCAAATGACGATAACTACGCTTTAGCTGCTTAATTCCAGCTAAACGCTGTCCTGATAGGTCACT
>MDSZ01138366.1_pt1 | contig 56641 bp, 47 predicted proteins | sample 811201 | NCBI WGS metagenome assembly MDSZ01 (sample SAMN05326647, study PRJNA326480) | marine metagenome | isolation source: seawater | place: Indian Ocean: North | collected 2010
ATCAATCCCTTTGGCGGCGACATCAATCCCTTTGGCGGCGACATCAATCCGTTCGGCGGGGACATCAATCCCTTTGGCGGCGACATCAACCCCTTCGGCGGCGACATCAATCCGTTCTGGGGCGATCTCTCGACCGTGGGCGGCGACATCAATCCCTTCGGCGGGGACATCAACCCGTTCGGCGGCGACATCAATCCGTTCTGGGAAACCGCCGGCGGTGTCTGGGGTGTGATGAATCTCGGCTGGGACCAGATCGATCCGGAAACCGGCGACTACCAGCCGATCGCCGATGGCCTCAACCTGATCTTCGACGAGGCGGAAAACGTCTTCGGCGAGGCCATCCAGAGCGCGACCGGAAAGTCGATGAACGACGCTTTCCTCAACGCGCTCCTCGACGATTTCGGCATCGATCCGGCCGATCCGGCGTCTCTGGCGAGCATGGATGCCGCCGACCGTTCCGAGTTTTTCCTGACCTTCTACGACAATCTGATGTCCTATACCGGCATCGACCATGTCGATCACTGGATGGCCGCGGCGAACTGGTACCCGGCCCTGTCGCAGATGTATGGCGGCGGCGATCGCGTCCGCATCGGCCTGATGGATTTCTCCACACGGTCCGGCGACGGCTATTTCCAGCTCAGCCAGGGCGATTTCGGTTCGCGTGACTTCCATCACGGCGCCGCGGTCCGCAGCCTGATCAACGCACCGCTCGACGGTAGCGGCGTGATGGGGGTGGCCCAGAATGCCGACCTCGTCTCCTTCGACCCCTATGACGACACCCAGACCACTGACTGGGGCACGGTCGAGCTGGGGATGAGCTATCTCGCCCTGATGCAGACGGACATCGTGAACCTGTCGATGGGCGTGTCCGGCTGGACGCTGGCGCCGGAATGGGAGCGTATCTTCACGAGCCCCTTCGTGCGGCTGTTCGGCGACGACACGCTTTTCGTTCTGGCCGCCGGCAATGACGGCGCCGCCCAGACGGTCGATGTGGACTGGACCGGCGTCAACACCGTCGAGAACCTCCTGATTGTCGGCTCCGTCGATCCGGGCGGCCACATCTCCAGCTTCTCCAACCGTCCGGGCGAGGCCTGCCTGACGGTGCGGGGCAGCTGCCAGCCCGGCCATCGCCTGATGGACCGTTTCCTGGTCGCTCCGGGCGAGCTGATCCTGGTCGATGATGGCGATGGCGGTGTGGTCCGCGTGTCCGGCACGTCCTTTGCCGCACCGCTCGTTTCCGGCGCCGCCGCGCTGGTCAAGGGTCATTGGGGCTGGCTGGAGGGTGCCGATCTTGCCGATGTCCTGCTGCAATCCGCCACCGATCTGGGCGATGAGGGTGTGGACGCCGTCTACGGCCACGGGCTTCTGAACGTGGCCGGCGCCATGGCGCCCATCGACGCCGGCGATCTCTACGTCGTCGACCGCCGCGGCCGCCAGGTTTCGGCCAGCGACGTGATGATCGATGGCGGCCGCCTGCGCTTCCGCTACGGTTCCAGCGATACGGTCGTGCTGTTCGAGAACGTCAACGACACCTTCCGCGATTTCTAGATCTCGGTGGACGCGCTGACGGCGGGCTCCAGCCTCTCGGACAATGTTTCCAGCATCTATGCCGAGACCTATATCTACGAGCGCACCACAGGCAGCTCGGGTGCGAGCTTCACCGATGCCGGCCTGATGGACCGTCCGGTCCTACGCCGCGGCAATCTGGAAGTCACCGCCTTTGCCGGCGCCACCGATCTGCAGGGCCGCGGCCTGTCGCGCGAGCTGGGCTTCCAGACCGGGCTTCGCTTTGCCGACCGCAGCACGGGTCGCGATGTCATGCTGGGTGTCGGCGAAGGGGCGCTCGCCCTGACGGGGAATGACGGGTTCGGCCTGTTCTCGGATCACCGCCCGGAGACCGGCGGCGTGAACCCCGTCCTCGGCTTCGCATCGGGCGGCGTCTTTGCCGCCAGCGGCTTCCAGCTCTCCGAGCGGACACGCCTGACAGTCGGCTCGACGATGAATCACGAAGAGCGGACCTATCTCATCCCCGGCACGGGCGAGGAGCGGCCGCTGCATGACGGTCTCGCCGCCTACCAGGCGATGGCGCTGAACGTGGCGATCGAACACCGGCTGACGGATACCACCACCCTGCACGGCGCGGTGACACAGCTGCACGAGAGCACCGGCCTGCTGGGTGCCCAGGGCACCGGACCGCTCGACTTCTCCGGCGGCGCCGATACCAGCGCCTTCTCGATGGGTGTGGACACCGAGCTTACGCCGCGCCTGCGGCTGAGCGCCTCGACCACGGCCGCCGTGACCCGTCAGACCGCGTTCGACAGCGGCCTTCTGGACCTCGACGACAATATCGTCTCGACCGCCGCGCAAATGAGCATCCAGTATTCCGGCATCGCCGGTGAGGCCGACGCCATCCGCGTCAGCCTGATGCAGCCGCTGCACGTGGAGACGGGCTCCCTGCGTTACACGGCAGCCCGTGTGACCGACCGGGAGACCGGAGCGCTGGGCTTTGACAGCCAGGTCTGGGAACTGGGTGGGGAACGTCCGCTCTACACCGAATTCCTCTATTCCACGCCGCTGCCCGGCATCCAGGGCGAAGCCAGCCTGTTCGCCCGCCAGCAGGTCGCCGGCAATGCCTTCGACCGGGCCCGGAACGATCTGGCCGCCGGTGCCAGCTTCCGCATGCGCTTCTAACCCGTGCTCCTCCCGCTCGGGCGAGCCTTATTCGCCAGCTAAATCAAGGCCCTTTCGCAATCGCGAAGGGGTTTTGGTTTATATTAACTTGCATGCCCTAACCTCCCGCGCGGTGGACCTGCCGAGTTGGGGAGGCAAGTAAGTCAATGCAGCGGCTAATCCTGGCGATCGCAGGCGCGTGTCTGCTGCTCGGTGCAGTGTGCGGACCTGCGTCCGGTCATGTCCGCACGGACGATGTGCCGCCCGCAAACAGCTATCGTCAGGCCGTTGAATCGGCCCAGGCGGTCATGATGGCCTCGCCGCAGGAAGCGCTCGAACGCGCCCGCACGGCCGAAGCCCTGATCCCGACCATCACCGATTTCACCGATCCGGCCACGGCCCAGGCAACGGTCTGGTGGCTGCAGGCGGAAGCCCTTCTGCGCCTGGCCCGGTTCGAGGACGCCCTCCCCGTCGCCGAACGCGCGCTCGAGGCGCTGGGCGAGACCCCGCCGAACAGCAAGCTTCACGCAGATATTCTCACCGCGCTGGGCCGCATCAACAAGATGCTGGGCGGCCATGGCGAGGCGCTGGAAAACTACCAGAATGCCTACGACATCTACCGCGACATCGGCGAGCCGCGCAGCGAATCCATTACCCTGCAGGGCATTGCCTCGCTCTATACCGATGCACGCCAGTACGAGCGCGCGGTCGAGTATTTCCGTCATGCCCTGGAACGCTATCAGGACCCGGCGCTCGGCCTGTCGGCCAACAACAATATCGCCAATGCGCTGACCCAGCTGGAACGCTATGACGAGGCGGAACTGGCTTTCGAGGCGGCGCTGACCCTCGCGCGCGACATGGAGAGCGCGTCGCTGGAGGCCCGCATCCTCGAAAACCTGGCGATCATGCAGGTCGAGGCCGGACGCTATGACAACGCCGCCGCCAGTATCGACCTGGCCTTCGAACGTGTCAGCGACATGCCGGATCTGGAGTGGACGCGTTTCTTCTGGGGCGTGCGCTCAGAGATTGCCTATGCGCGCGGCGATATCTCGACCGCGATCAGCCATATGGAACGCGTCTTCGAAGGACGCGACCTGACCACGACCACGCAGGCTTACATCACCTATCACGAGATGGCGGCGCAGCTCTACGAGTCCGAAGGCGACTGGCGCCAGGCGATGGCGCATCTGCGCGCTTTCAAGCGCCTCGATGACGACCGCGCGGAATTCGCTGCCTCGGCCAATACGGCCCTCATCAATGCCCAGTTCGACTTCGCCATCCAGGAAATGGAGATCGACCGGCTGCGGATCGAGGGCCTGCAGCGCGAGCTCGCCCTGCAGAGCTCGCGGGCCAGCCAGCGTGTGATCGTCGCGACCGCGGCGCTGGCCCTGGTGTTGATGCTGCTGATCGTCGCCGTCGTGCGCCAGCGCTCGGCCAAGGAACGTGCCCGCATCCTGGCCCGCACGCTGTACGAGGACTCCCAGACCGGCCTGCCGTCACGCGCCGCGCTCGAGCGCAGCCTTGAGGAGCGGGCCGTGCGTTCGGACGTACCGCCCAATGTGATCGCGCTGCAGCTCAATCGCCGCAAGCATCTGGAGAGCGTTCTGGGCTTCACCAAGTTCGCCGAGATCCAGGCCCGCATGGCCGCCCGCCTGCGCGAGATCGAGCTGGTCGACACGGTCTACAGCATCTCGCCCGGCATGCTGGGCATTCTGGCGACCTGCCGCACCGCCGACGACGCCCTGGCGCTGGCCCGGACCTGCGTGGAGCGGCTGGCCGAACCCGTCCGGATTGCAGATCTGGATATCGACGTCTCCGTCCGCGGCGGCGTCGGGATCGGCGACGATCCGGAATTGTGCATCCGCCACGCCACGATTGCCGTTCACCAGGCGCAGCAGCATCGCGAGGCCGCAGCCCTGTTCGACGCCGGCCAGTATGGCGATCCGTCGCGCAATCTGACCCTGATGACCCGCATGCTCCAGGCGACCCGGTCGGGCGATATGAGCATGCATTACCAGCCCAAGCTGAACCTGCGCACCGGCCGCTACCAGTCTGCCGAAGCGCTGTGCCGCTGGTTCGACCCGCAGCAGGGCTTCATTCCGCCGGCGGCCTTTATCCATCAGGCCGAAGAGATGGGGCATATCCGCGCGCTCACCGAATGGGCGATCCAGCGGGTGATCGACGACCAGCGGCGGTTTGCCGAAGCCGGTCACGATATCTGCGTTGCGACCAATATCTCCGGCGCACTCGTCTGCGATACGGATTTCGTCAATATCGCCCTCGATCTTATCAAAACCGCCGCCGGCCGGATCACGTTCGAGATCACGGAAACCGCCGTGATGGACGATCCGGAACTGGCCATCGCCAACCTGAACCGCATCAATAAGGCGGGTGTGCGCCTGTCGATCGATGATTATGGCTCGGGTCTCTCGTCACTGGCCTATCTGCGCACACTGCCCGCGCGCGAACTCAAGCTCGACCGCGCCTTCGTGCAGCATGTGGCGACGTCGGAACGCGACCGCATGGTGGTGAAGTCGACCGTCGACCTCGCGCACAATCTCGGCCTCGACCTCGTCGCCGAAGGTGTCGAGGACGATGCGGGCCTGGCGATCGTGAAACTGCTGGGCTGCGACTGGGCGCAGGGCTTCGGCCTGTCCAGGCCGCTGCCGGTACCGGAGCTGGTGGCCTTCCTCGACGCGGCCAGGGCGGCGGGAGCGGTCGAACTGCCGGCCCCCACCTTCACCCCGCGCCAGATCGGCACGCGCTAGTTTTCAGCGGTCGCATTTTCGAACCGCAAAACCGGTTCCCACTTTTGCTGAAAATGCTCCGGACACGCGACCGGTCAATCCTCCTCATCCTCCGGATCGACGGGCAGGGGCTGCCATTCATAGGCTTCCCGCCCCAGATGCCGGGCATACCAGTCCAGTTCGGCATTGATGCGGAACAGGCGGTGCGACAGGTCCGAGAAGGAATGCCCCTCGCCCGGCGCCAGGTAGAGCCGCGTCTCGACACCCAGATTGCGCAGCGCCTGATACAGCATGATGGATTGTGACGGGTGCACCCGCTCGTCATCCTCGCCGGCAAAGATCAGCGTCGGCGTGGTCACGCGGTAGAGGTCCCGCAAGAGGGATTGCGGCTGGAACACGGTCTCCAGCGCCCCCTCGGCCCAGGCGTCGGCGCCGAACAGCAGACGGCGCGCCTGGCGGGTATCGCTGGTCAGATGGTGCACCGCCCAGTCGACGGCCCCGGCCCCGGACGAGGCCGCGCGGAAGCGGTCGGTCGTGGTGATCAGCCGGTTGGTCATGTGGCCGCCGGCGCTCCAGCCCGACATGATCAGCTGATCCGGATCGGCACGGCCGGTTTCCACGAGATAGTCGACCCCGCTCATCACATCGCGGTCGGCATGGGCAAAATAGGTGCCGTGCATGGCCTGCATGAAGGCGTCGCCATAGCCGGTGCCGCCGCGATAATTCACCCACAGCACGCCATAGCCCTGTGCGGTCATGACCGGCACATAGCGCCCCCATTTCCACATGCCGAACTCGTCCGCCGAGCGCGGCCCGCCATGGGCCTGCACCACCAGCGGCGGCGGACCGTCGCCGGTGTGGACCAGGGGCGGGAAGTAGAAACCCTCGATCACCTGGCCGTCATGGCTGTTCCAGCGGATCAGCTGCTGTTCGGGCAGGTGATAGGGCGCGACGGTGGCCGCACCGATCGTCGTCAGGCGGGTTTCCGCCCCATCGGCCGAGATACGCCAGAGATCGCCATTCGTCGCCGGCGTCTCGAAGAGGGCGACGGCATTGCCCGCCGCATCCAGTGACCAGTCGGCCAGGTGCCGGTCGTGCAGCGACAGCGCCGTCACCTCGCCGGTTTCCGCATCGATACGCACCAGGCCGGAGCGCACACCGTCCTGCACCGCCACGACCAGCGTCTCGCCATCGGGCAGCCAGGCCATGCCGTCGACCTCGAAATCGAACCCCTCGGTCAGGATCCGGCTCTCATCGGTCTCCAGATCGATGACGACGAGATTGTTCTGCACATAGTCCAGCCCCGAGCCGCTGACCCGGGCCTTGTAGGCAATCCGCCGGCCATCGGGCGACAGGCGGGCATTGCTTTCCATCCAGTTGTTGGCGGTGATGCGGCGGAACTGGCCGCCCGGCTCGGGCGTCTCGCTGATCCACAGCTCGCTGTCATAGGCGGAGTCCAGATCGGCGGCCGGCGCGATCCGGATCAGCACGGCACCGCTTGCAGCCACATCATAGCTGCGCACCGACCAGTCGCCCTGCGTCATGCGCTGGCGTGCGCCGCTGTCCACATCGACCCGCCAGAGATGACGGTGACGCGTGGTCTCGAAATAGGGCTCGATCAGCTCGACCCGGTCACGCCGGTCGCGCTGCTCGTCGCTGAGATCGTCGGTCGCCAGGTAGTAGATGAACTGCCCGTCCGGCGACCAGGACATGCTCTGCACAGCGGTGGGGTGGCGGGTCAGCCGGCGCAGATCGCTGCCATCGGCATTGGCCAGGAAGACCTCGTCTTCCTTGCGCCCCTCCGGCGGCTGGTCCGCCGCCAGCATCCGGCCGTCGGGCGAGAAGGCCACCGTATCGGCTTCGTCGAAGCCGGACAGGTAGCTCAGCTGGCCGGAGGCGATATCGAGCACCCAGTAACGGTCGGCGCGTTCGTCCTCGGCCCAGTCGGCATGGGTCATTGTGACAATGGCGCGCCGACCGTCATCGGCCAGCGAGACTTCGCCGATACTGCGAAGCTCGACCATATCGACCGGCGTCATATACCGGTCGGCCGCCGGGATGTCCGGCCGGGCGGCAAGCCTTGCAGGCAGCGGGTCTTCGGCGAAGGCAGGGTGCAGGGATGCGCTCGCGGCCAGCATCGCAGCCACGGCGGAAAAAGCGAATTGGCGGAACATGTTATCCTCGCAGCGCCGCGCCGGCGCCGTCCAGTCAAAGCGTTGGAAGAGTGCCCGGCACCCTGCCCTGCCATAAAGACAGGACAGGGTGCCGGACCCAATCGTCTCGGAGGAAGAGACTTAGAAGCGTGAGCGGAGGCCGACGTAGAACTGGCGTCCGATCGGATCGTTCTGCGGCCCCTTCAGGTTGGCCGTGCTGCCCGAGTTGAAATTGCTCGGCAGGAAGGTGCCGTAATCGTCGAACAGATTGTTGATGCCGGCATAGACCGTGGTGCGGTAATCGTCGCCGAAACGGTAGCGGGCATAGATGTTCGACACGAAGCGGTCGTCGGCCTCGAAGTAGTAGGGATCGCTCGGATCCACATCGAGATCGTCGATGCCGCCGGACTCGTACTTCAGCGTATAGCTGGCGTAGAAGTCGCCGCGGCTCCAGGACAGGCGTGCCCGGGCTTCGTGGGTCGGATCGTACATCGAGCCGTTGGAGTCCTCGCGCACCGGCGTGCCGGCTTCACCGATGAACTCGTACTCGTCGGCCAGCGAGCGCGAATAGCGCAGGTCCAGGCCGAACTCGCCCGGCACGGACTGCACTTCAAAGTCCCACAGCACCGACACGTCGATGCCTTCGGACAGCAGCTCGTTGAGGTTTTCCTGGCGGTTGATCACCTCGATCACCCGGCCGTTCGACGTGTCGCGCGTGACGACGTCGCAGAAACGGTTGTCCGGGAAGTTCGGCGAGCCATAGCACAGGTCGACCGTGGTCTGCGTCGAAACCGAGCCGATCGCGTCCTCGACCTTGATATTGTAATAATCGACGATGAAGACGAGATCTTCGGCAAAGGACGGCGCCCACACCGCACCGATGGTGAAGGTGTCGGCGGTTTCCTCGGTCAGCGTGTTGTTGCCGGCGTTCGGCGCATTCACCGAACCGTCGAACTCGAAGGGCTGTCCGGCATTGTTGGGATCGGCGAAGAAGGCCTGGATGCCAGGATTGCTGAGACAATTGGAAGCGATCACGGCCGGATCGAAACCGGTACCCGGCGGGGCGGTGACACCCGAACCGTCCGGCCTCAGGCCGTCACACGGATCGCGCAGATCGTCGGCGTCCTGACGCGGCGCCGAGTAGAATTCGGTGATCGTGGGGGCGCGTTGCGAGCGCGAATACTGCGTACGGAAACGCAGCGTGTCGGTCGGCTCCCAGTAGCCGCCCACATTGTAGGACGAGATCGTGCCGATCGTGGAATAGTCGGCCACCCGCGCGGCAAGCTGTGCGGTGACGGTTTCCAGCAGCGGGATCTCGACCTCGGCAAACGCTTCCACCACATCGAAACTGGCTTCGATTTCCGGGATCACCGACAGGCTGGTGGTCTCTTCCAGGATGATGGCGTCGACATTCGTGTCCTGGGTTTCTTCCCGCCATTCCAGACCGAAGGCGGCTGAAACCGCACCGGCCGGCGCATCGAACAGCTCGCCATCCATCGAGCCGCCGATCACGGTCTGCTCGCGGATCTGCTGCACGTGACCGTCGATGCGGATGTAGTCGGCCATTTCCGGCGTGATCGAGCCCTCACCGAAAATATTCAGCGGGATGCAGCCATCCGCACGGGCACCGGCATCGGCGCATTGATAGCCGCCGGCGCCATCGGACTCGACATCCAGCGCATAGTGGATGTTGAGATAATTCAGGTTGTTGCCCTGGATCTGGTTCTGCTCGAACCGGCCATAGGTGGCAAAGGCGTTCCACTGCCAGGTTTCACCCAGCTCGCCCGTCAGACCGGTGGCAAAGCGCATCGTCTCGCGCTCGTTGTCACGGGTCTCCTGACCCACTTCGACAAAACGGCGATACCAGCTGACCGAACCGGAACGCGTCTCTTCGACGGCTGCCGGGATAAAGGGGTTGCTGCTGGAGATCTGGCCGATATCGAACGTATTGCCGATCGGGCCGATGTCCGTCGAGTAGATGGCGGACTCGTAGGAGCCTTCATACAGGCTGTCCACGCGCGACCAGAGCAGATCGGCGAACACCTCGATCCGCGGCGTCAGCTCGTAACGGCCACGGGCAGCGGCGGTGTAGGCCGTGACTTCCGGGGACAGGGTCCGGCCGGGACGGTAGTTCCAGCCATCCAGCGCGGTTTCGAAGCCGACCGATGGATTGCGGCCATCGTCCGGCGCCAGGGATTTGTCATTGTACCAGACGCCATCCACGTTCCAGGCATCGTCGCTCTCGAAACGGCCGCCCGGAATGTAGGAGGTCAGCGAGTAGTCATTGTACTCGCCATTGCCCGACCAGTCGTCGGTGCGCAGCGAGTCCGGACGGGTCTCGTCGGCATAGACCGCTGTCTCATGGTCATAGCTCAGTGCCACCATGATGTTGCCGCGGTCATTGTCGAAATTGCGGCCCATGGTCAGCTCGAGCGTGGTTTCCCGTTCACCGCTCGCATCGGCCCAGCCATAGCGGGCATCGACCTCGACGCCTTCCATGTTGCGTTCGAGGATGATGTTGGCGACGCCGGCAATGGCGTCGGAACCGTAGATCGCCGAGGCGCCGCCGGTGGTCACTTCGATACTGTCGACGAAGCCGGCCGGAATGGTCTGCAGGCTGACGCGTTCGCCATTGCCGGAGTTCGACACGGCGCGGCGGCCATCGATCAGGACCAGCGTCCGCTCGGAGCCAAGGCCACGCAGGTTGATGGTCGAGAGACCGGAATTCTGGATGCTCAGATCGGTGCTTTCCGGCGACAGGCTGGAATCGACGCCCGGAATATCAACCAGGATTTCACCGACATCCACCGTGCCGGACTCGTCGATATCGTCGGTCGTGAAGATCTGTGTCGGGATCGCCGTGGTCGCGTTGGAGCGGCGGATGCGCGAGCCGGTGACCACGATCGTGTCTTCGCTGGACGCTTGCGGATCGGCCGGGGCGTCCTGCGCGACAGCGGCGCCGCCGAGCAGCATGGCGGCGGCGGACACACCGCCCATCAGCATGGCCCGGCCCGTGGTCCATGCGGTTCGATTACCCAAACTCATTCGAAATCCCCTTGTTTTTCGCACCGTCCCCTCGACCGCGCGTAGCGTTGGTAGAGGGGAGACACGCAAGGGACCGCATCGGGTACCCGGGCTGTCACAAATTTTGAGAAAAAGATGCCGGCGGCCTACCAGCGCGCCCGGATACCGGCATAGACACGCCGCCCGGCGGCGTCATAACCCGGGCTGAAATTGCGCCGCCCGCCGCTTTCCGTGCCGCTTGGCAGGAAGGGGCCGTAATCGTGGAAAACATTGTTGATGCCGCCGAAAATCTGCAGCCGGCCCTCGGCACCGGCGAGATAACGCACATGCAGGTCGTGCTGCATCCACGGGTCGATCTCCAGAAAGAGCATGTCTTCGGCATTGGCCTTTGCGGCGCGGTCATGCCCGTCGATTGCGGCGCCTTCATAGCGCACCCGCCACTGCACCAGCCAGGGGCCCCGCGTCACACCCAGCCGGGCTGTCCAGCGATGGTGCGGCGCGCCGACCTCGCCATCCCAGACCGATCGGCTGACCTCGCCGTCCGAGCCTTCGAACACCTGCTCGAGACGGTCGGTATAGGCGTAGAGAATCCGCAAGTCCCAGTCGCCGGCCCAGATCGAGGCCGGTGACACCTGCCAGGCATAGTCCAGCGTCACGTCCGCCCCGGCAGACCGGATCTCGTTGAGATTGGCGACCCGGTTCCGCATCTCGAGCAGCTGGCCGGTCTCGCCACGCTGGATGTCATCACAGTAGCGGTTGGCGGATATCGCGACCGGCGCGCCATAACATTCGGACAACAGGGCCCGGCTGGACAGGGACGAGATCGCACCGGACACCCGGATGTCGTAAAGATCGACCGACAGGCTGAGCCCTTCGGCCCGCACAGGCGTGTAGACCAGCCCCAGCGTCACGGCATCGGAGCGCTCTTCCTCGAGATCCGGATTGCCCGAATTGGGCGCATAGACGCTGGTGATCGTCTGCTCGTAGACGCCGTCTTCCGCGATCGCCCGGGCGATACCCGGCTCGGACCGGCAGTTCTCGGCAAGCTGGCCGACGCTCGTGCCGGTGACGCCGTGACAGGGATCGCTGACGGTGTCGTAATCGCCGCGCGGACCGGAATAGAGCTCGGTCAGGCTGGGCGCGCGCTGGGCCCGGGAGATCTGTCCACGGAAGGCCAGCGCATCGCTGGGCGACCAGACACCGCCGAGACGATAGCTGCCGACAAGGCCCACCCGGTCGATATCGTAATGGGCCAGACGCAGCGCTGCGGTCACATCGAACCGATCCGGGACGACCGGCACCAGCGCCTCTGCAAAGACTTCGCTGGCATGGCCGACCGCGTCCAGATCGGGCACCCCGACATAGCCGGTCTCGCGGTTGAGAGCCGCCGCATCGCCACGCGTGCGCTGGCTGTCGACACGGTGCTCAAGCCCCCAGGCGAGCGACATCGCACGTCCGTCCGGCAGTGCCAGATCGCCCACCGCCGAACCGCCCAGCGTCCATTGCTCGACCTCCACCTCCAGCCGGTCGGTGGCGCGGATATAGTCAGCGGCCTCTGCCGAGATCGCATTCACGCCGAACATGTCCAGGGGCGCGCACCCGGCCGCGCGCGCAGCGGCGCTGACACAGCGATATCCGCCGGGGGTCGCCGGGTCGGCCTCGATGTCCAGGGCGTTGCGGATGCGGGCGTAATTCACCTCGCCGCTGCGCAACTGGTCCTGGTCGTAGCGGCCATGGCCCAGGGCGACATCCCAGCTCCAGATGCCCGCCTCGCCCTGCAGCCCGGCCCAGAAGCGCTGCGTCGTCCGGTCATTCCGGCGGTATTCCTCACCCAGCTCGCTGAAGCGGCGGCGCCAGGTGATGCCGGTCAGGCCCTCGGCCAGCGCGGCCTGCCGGATCGGTTCCGGCACGAACGGATGGTCCACCGGAATCGCGCCGATCCGCTCGTTCTCCAGTCCGAAACGCTCATTGTAATAGGCGGTCTGGGCCTCGCGCGTGGACAGGCTCTCGCTGTGCGAAAGCAGGCCCGTGAAATAGGCCGACACGCCGCCGTCGAAATCATAATCGAGCTTCAGCGCGAACAGGTCGCGCTCGCGCGGCACCGAGATCGTGGCGAAGGAGCGGGTGTCATAACCATCGACGGCAATATCGAAATCCGTCTGCAGCCCGGCCTCGTCATACCAGAAGTCATAGCCGATGAAGCGGCCGCCCGGCGTGTAGCTCGACAGGTCCGCTTCCAGCGTCTCGCCATCGCTGGACAGGCTGACCGGAACCTGCGCCCAGTCGCGATCCCCGGCACCGATACGGCGCATCCGGTCACGGGTGACGTTGAACAGGAGGTGCCCCCGGCCCTCGCCGAAGCGCCAGCCCTGCGTGGCGCCGAGCACGTGATACTGGCCGCCGCCATCCTGGGTCATGCCGGCCTGGGCAAGCAGGCGGCCGCCTTCCAGATCATCGATCAGGACGAAATTGACCACGCCCGCAATCGCATCCGAGCCATAGACCGCGGAGGCACCGCCGGTGGAGATTTCCACCCGCTCGACAAACTCCGCCGGGATCGTGTCCGAGCCGAAGCGGCTGGCATTGCCGCTATTTGCCACCGTGCGCCGCCCGTCGATCAGCACCAGCGTGCGCGTCGTGCCCAGACCACGCAGCCCGATCGAGGACAGGCCGGCATTCTGGGCGCTGAGATGCGTCGAGGCGTTGGAGAATTCCAGGGTTGCCGGCGACTGGCTGGCGATCATCTCGCCGATCTCGATGGCGCCCGAGGTTTCCAGCGCCGCGCGGCCGATCACCTGTACCGGCAGCACCGCCGCCCGCCCGGCCCGCTCGAAGCGCGAACCGGTCACCAGGATGACTTCCTGCGGATCGATATAGGCCGACGCCACCGGCGTTTCGGCGGGTTCATCGCCCACGCGATGCCCGGACAGGCGGATGACGCCGGGGCGCGCCTCGCTTGCCGCATCCGGCCCGGCCGCATCGGCCCGCCGTGCGAGGACATGGGTCCGGGTATCGACCGTGCTGAATTCCAGCCCCGTGCCGGCCAGCAGCAAACGCAGCCCCTCTTCCGCCGCATAACGGCCCTCGACGCCGCGGGTCCGCACGCCGGCGACCAGATGCGACTCCGCCAGCAACTGATGGTCCGTCACCAGCGCAAAGCGCGACAGGGCCGGCCCCAGCGGTCCGGACGGAATATCGAAGCTGAAAGCGTCAGGCGCGGCGGTTTGCGTCTCCTGGGCCACAGCGCAGGCGTGCGGCGTCATCACCGGAAGCAGCGCACCGAGGAGGGCTGCCCGGACGCCTTTCATCCTGACCGATGTCCTGCCGCTGAAACGCATCCCCGCACCTCGATACGGGGACGCCCGATCCCCCTCATGTGACAGCTTGCCAGAAGCCGTGTGACATCGCTGTTACCGAAATGTCGCATTGCTGCCGGAAGATGCACGTGCAGGCCAGTCAGGGTTGTATATTTCCCTCGGACGCGTGGATCCGGATGCCGTCGCCGACCCGCTCGATCCGCACCGACTCGGTCGCCGACAGGGCCGCCAGGAAAGCCTCGCTGTCGGACGGGTCGAAGGAGCCTGAGATCTGCAATTCGCCCAGCTGCCCGTCGGCGAAGGCGATGTCGAGATCGTTGTAGCGCCGGAATTCGCTGACCACTTCGCTCAGGCGGCGTCCGTCGAACACAAGCCGCCCCTGACGCCACGCCGTCGCAGCAACAACATCGACCCGCGCCGGTTCGGGCGCCGGCTCACCCGGCACCAGCTCGACCTGGTCGCCGGCGCGCAGCAGCGCCGCCGAGGCCGGGCCGCTTTCGACCCGCGTCTGCACCAGGCCCTCGACCACCGTCACAACGGTGCGGCCATCATCGCGCGAATAGACGTTGAACGCAGTCCCCACGGCCCGCACCTCATGCCCGCCCGCCTCGACGATGAAGGGCCGCGAGGGATCGTGGGAAACCTCGAACAGGGCCTCGCCCGCTTCCAGCACGACCCGGCGCTCATCGGCGGCGAAAGCGGTGGTCACCCGGGAGCCGGTGTTCAGCGTCATCACCGACCCGTCCGGCAGGGCGATCTCCTGGCGGTCACCCCGCGCCGTGGAAAAGGTCTCCAGAGCCGCCAGCTGCACCGGCGCATCGCTGTCCGTCGCCCGGTCCCCGCCCAGCATGCCTGTCCACACAGGCAGGGCGATCGCCAGGGCGAGCATCGCCGCCATGCCGATCACGGCCGGCACGATCCAGGCCGGCCGGCCGGGCGCCTCTTCTGCTGCCAGTTCCGCCTCGGTGGCGGCGATCAGACCGTCGGCCCAGTCGCTGCCATGCGCGGCATCGATCATGCCCTCGAGCTCGAGACAGGCATTGAGTGCCGCCTGGTGCTGCGGATCGGCCTGCAGCCAGGCCTCAAGCTCGGCTTCCGCGGCCGCATCCAGCGCGCGCTCGGCGAGCAGGCGTTCGGCCCAGACAGAGGCGGTGTCGAAGATGTTCATGTCGCGATCAGCCGGCATCGTTCGCCGCCCTTGCTGTATCCCCGTTCCCGTCCGGCATCCCGTGCAGATGCTCGGCCAGACGCGCCATGCCGCGCTGAACGTGTTTCTTGACCATGTGGATCGAAATACCCATCCGCTCTGCGGCCTGCTGATAGGTCATCCCCTTCAGCTTGCAAAGCACGAAGGCGTGCCGGCATTTCGGCGGCAGCTGCCCGATCGCCTCGGACAGGGCCGCGCGCCGGGCTGTGTCACGCTCTTCATCCGTTATGGTGTCCGCAGGTGAGGCAAATGGGGCAACAACGTCACTGTAATGATGCGCCACCGCAGCAGAATGGCGCCGCACCGTATTGCAGTGCCGCAGATGATTTCGCGCAAGATTGGTCGCGATCGTCGTGACGAAGGCACCCTCGTTCCGCACCGGACCGGAATCGCCATCAACCTGGAGCAGCCGCTCGAATGCAGCGTGGGTGATATCGTCCGCGTCCTGGGCATTGCCGACAATGCGCCACACGATCCAGCGCACGCGCCGCCCGTGCACGCGATACAACTCTTCCACATCTACGGCATCACTGACGGCCGCCACCATTCTTACGCTTCCCCGCAGCCGGCCGCCCCCTCTGGCGCCCTGTCCCAGGACAGTCCGGCATGCTCTCCCAGAGCCGATGAAGGCGCAAGGTACCCGATCCGGAGCTTCAAGTGTCTAATATCGAATGCGGTGGAGTCTGTCAGTCGACGGACGGGTCCGTCTCGCGCGCTGCCCGCGCTGCGGCGACCACGGCATCGACCTGCTCGCCCGCCAGGCCGAGATAGGTTTCCGGGTCCAGCAGGGCATCGATTTCCGCCTCGCCAAGCGCTTCGCGGATAACGGCATTTTCCATCACCGCTTCCCGAAGGCCGGCACCGCTTTCATGCGCCTCGGCGGCCAGGTCGCGGATCAGCTCCTCCGCCTCGGTCCGGCCGATATGGGGTGCCAGTGCGAACACGAAACGCTGTGACAGGATCCAGCCGCCCGACCGGTCGAGATTGCGGCGCATCGCCTCGGCATCGACATGCAGCCGCCCCACAAGGCGGTTTGCCGCAGACAGCATGTCCCCGGCCTCGATCGACAGTTCGCCGATGGCGTCATTGGGCCGCGAAGTGTTGTCGCGCTCGAAGAAATTGATCATGTCATCGGCGACGATATCCGACAGGGCGGGAATCGTCCGGGAATAGTGGATCAGGGCCTCGGACAGGGACGGATTATTCTTGTGCGGCATCGTGCTCGACCCGACCGCCGTGCTGCTGCGCTGTTCGATAACCTCCGCGATATCGGTCATCTGCAACAGGAAGACCTCCTGCCCGACTCGACCGTAAAAGCGCGCGAGCAACCCCAGATTGACAGCATATTCGGCAAACACATCGCGCGAGGCGTGCCAGTCATCGGCATAGGGTTCCGACAGCCCCAGCTCTTCCCCGAACCGGCGCTCGACCGCCTGGGCCCGGTCGCCTAGGCCGACATAGCTGCCGACCGCGCCCTTCATTATGGCTGACCGTTCGACCCGGTCGAGCAGGTCTGTCATGCGATCGATATGGCGGCGGTTCTCGCCGATCCAGCCGGCAACCTTCTTGCCGAAAGTGATCGGCAGGGCGTGCTGGCCCAGCGTGCGGCCGATCATCGGCGTGTCGCGATGCGTCTCGGCAAGATCGATGAGCTGCAGCTCGATCGCCCGCAAATCCTCGATCAGAAGCAGGATCGACTGGCGCACCTGCAGCATCGCCGCCGTGTCATAGATGTCGACCGTGGTCGCGCCATAGTGGAGATAGTTGGCCGCGTCAGCGTCGAGCGAGCGCGAAAACACGTTGAGGAAGGCAACCATGCGGTGGCGGACGATCGCGTATTCCGCCGCCAGCGCATCTGCCGGAACCGCTTCCGGCCGGGCTGCCGCCGTGATCGCGTCAGCCGCCGATTGCGGGATCACGCCTTCGGCCGCCTGGGCGCGCGCCAGGGCGGCCTCGATCTCCAGCACATAGGCGTTCAGTCGTGCATCCGAGAAGACGTCCTCGATACTCTCGGACTGTGCGCCCGCGGCGCCGGGGGCCAGTCCCGCAAACAGGATGACGGCTGCGCAAACCGCCTGCCGCAGACGGCTCACTGCCCGGCTCCCAGACCACGCATGAGAATGTAGACATAGTCGATGGTCGCGGTGAGCGGATCTTCGGATATCCGCCAGTCGGTGAAACTGTTCGCCGCCGCGATCGTGTAGCCGCCGTTCAGGAACACGGCATGCGTAAGAATGCGCTCGGCCGCCTGGATGTCCACCGGCCGCGCCTCACCGGCCTCGACAGCATGCTCGAACGCATCGCCGAAGCGGCGGGCGATGTTGCGCAGTCTGGCCGCGTGCCGGCGCTGCCGCGCCTCCGGCAGGGCTGCGGCCAGCGAAGGCCGCAACAGCGGCGTGACGCCACTGGCCTGCTGGTAGATCAGGTCGCGAATGGCGTGCTCGATCACGCCCAGACCGGAACGGCCACCGCCCTCGGCCCGGTCCAGCGCCTGCTCGACCGTGGTGAAGGACCGCTCAAGACATTGCTCCAGCAGCTGCTCCTTGTCAGGGATGTGGTAGTAGAAAGCGCCGCGGGTGACCCCGAGCGAGGCAGCCACTTCCGACAGGGCGACACCGCCGAAGCCCTTCTTGTTGAAGAAGCGGGTGCCGGCCTTGAGGAAGGCTTCCCGCTTCATGCGATTGCGCGCTTCCCGGTCGAAGACCTGCGGCACGCCGACATCCGGTGTTCCGGGCTGAAGAGCCGCCGGCTCCCAGTCGCCGCCCGCCTTGAGCCCTCCTGCAAGAATCTCGAGGAGCGTGTCTGCCGCCGTGTCGATATTCCAGTCGCGCTTACGCCGCGGCCAGGATCCCATCCATTCGAGAAGCTCGAAGACGAGGAATGTCGCCGGTTCGGGCCGCCCGAGCGGCGCCCCGCTTTCGCGGGCCCAGCGGGCGATCATGCCGTTGACGTCCGAGACGCAGCGCGACAACTCCGCCGCTATACTGGCGTGAAGTTCGTCCCCCAGCGCGTCAAGATCATTGATCGCCGCAAGATTGTGCCGCCGGCCTTCCGACACAGCCCGCATGTGATCGGCGAAAACCTCGAACAATCTGCGCAGCTGGGCGGCGGCACCGTCCGCCGTACGGGCAATCTCGACCGCCTCGGCCAGGGCCCGCGCCGATGCGCGGTAGACCTCACCGGCCAGGTCTTCCTTGGACGCAAAATAATAGCTGATCCCGGTCTTCGTCAGGCCCAGATCCGCGGCGATATCCTCAAGCCGCGTCGCGTGGACGCCTTCAGCGTCGAAACGCCGCGCGGCCGCGGACAGGATGGCCGCCTCCTTGCGCTGACGCTCCTGTTCGCGCGAAAATGGCGAAGAATGATCGGGGAAGTCCGGACGGAGTACGCTCATAGATCGTGCCTCTTTCCTTTGAGTACGGGACCGGAAAAGATCGATCCCGCGGGCATTTGCGACACACCACCGTACCGGCAGCCCGCCTTGCTCCTCCCCATACAAGCCCAGCCCGGCATCGCTGACAAGCCCGAAGGAAGGCAATTTGAACAGCGTGTACGTTTTTTATTGACACCGTCGGAACTTCCCCGTCACTGTCACGGAAACGCAAAATGCGGGGAGGGTAGCATGAATTCCAGGGCACGCTCGAAGTGTGACCAGTTCGCCCGCATGCACAGCAACCGGGCGATCTAGCACACCGTCCATCCAGCCTGCCCTCCCGGCCCGAATCCGGACCGTCTCACATGCGATTTACCCACATTGTCACGCTCGCCGCCCTGTCCATGATGACAGGCACCGCCCTTGCGCAGGACACGGACGCGAGTTTTGCCATCCCTTCGGGCCGCGCCTCGCTGATCTATTCCGGATGGGGCGGACCCGACCTCACGGTCGAGACCTATCGTCCGGAGAACCTGCCCGCAGACGCTCCCGTCATCTTTGTCATGCACGGCGTGAACCGAAATCCCGACGATTATCGCGACGCCTGGATCGAACTGGCCGACGCCTGCGGGCTGGCAATCATCGCTCCCGGTTTCGACCGGAACGGCTTTCCGGGATCTTCCGGGTATAATCTGGGCGAGCCGCTGCCGGGCACGGATGCGGTGTCCGCGTTCGACGCCATCGAGCCCCTGTTCGCCACCATGCGTGCCGGACTGGGCTCGACGCGCAGCGGCTACTCGATATTCGGGCATTCGGCCGGCGCGCAGTTCGTCCATCGTTTCCTGATGCTGACGCCGGACACGCATGTCGAGGCCGCGGTCGTCGCCAATGCCGGCTGGTACACCTGGCCCGATACCTCGGTCGAATGGCCGTACGGCTTTGCCGGCGCGCCGCGCACGCCGCTCGATCCGGGCGATATCGCCGCCCTGCCGGTCACATTGCTTCTGGGCGAAGCCGACAATGATCCGAATGCATCCAATCTGCGCCAGACCCCCGAGGCCCGGGCCCAGGGCGCACACCGGTTCGAGCGCGGCCTGAATACTGCCGCCCTGGTGGATCGATTGGCCGCCGATGCCGGGCTGGAACACGGCTGGGCCGTCGCGACCGTGCCCGGCGTAGCCCACGACAACACCCGGATGGCGCCCGCCGCCGTCCGCCATCTTGTTCCCGAACACATCTACAATACAGCCGCCTGCCAGCTTGCCACGAACGGAGACTGACATGACTGACGCGACGCATGACGACGCGCCCGCCCTCTATCAGCGCATCGGACTGGCCGCCGGCCCGCTGGCTGCAATCCTGATCGGGCTCTTCCTGCGCCCGGAAGGCCTGTCGAACGAAGGCGTGTTCGTCGCCGCAATCGGTGCCTGGATGGCGATCTGGTGGGCAACGGAAGCGATTCCGGTTGCCATCACCGCCTTCCTGCCGCTGGTCCTCTTTCCCATCCTGGGCGTCTCGACGATCGGCGAGATCTCGTCACCCTACGCCCACCCGATCATCTATCTCTTCTTTGGTGGCTTCGTCGTGGCGCTGGCCATCGAGCGGTGCGGCCTGCACCGGCGCATCGCCCTCGGCGTCTTCCGCATGGTGGGCACGAATGCGCGCGCACTCGTCGGCGGATTCATGCTCGCCGCGGCAATCGTCAGCATGTGGATTTCCAACACTTCGACGACGCTGATGCTGCTGCCCATCGCGGTTTCCGTAGTGACCGTGATCGGCGAGACCATGCCCGATCTCGACGTTCGCCAGCGGAGCAATTTCTCGATCGCGCTGCTGCTGGGCCTCGCCTACGGGGCCACGCTGGGCGGTGTCGCCACCCTCGTCGGCACGCCGCCGAATGCGTTCATGGTCGGCTTCATGTCCGACAGCTATGGCGTCGAGGTCGATTTCGCGCGCTGGATGCTGGTCGGTGTTCCGGTGAGCGCCGTGCTTCTTCCGATCGCCTGGTTGACGCTGACCCGTATCATCTTCCCTGTCAGCTTCACCGCCTCCGCAGACGCCATGAAGCATATCGGCCAGATGCGCACGGCCCTCGGCCCGATGAGCACGGCCGAGGCCCGCACGGCCATGCTGTTCGCCTTTCTGGTGATCGGCTGGGTCGGACGCGGCGTCCTGTCGGGCGTGCCGGTGATCGGCTCGATCTCGGATACGGGCATCGCCATGATCGCCGCGGTTGCAGCCTTCCTCATTCCCTCCGGCAGGGACGGGCAGGCGCTCATGGTCTGGGAGGATATGGGCAAGCTGCCCTGGGGTGTGCTGATCCTGTTCGGCGGCGGCCTGGCGCTGGCTTCTGCCGTCGCCAGCTCGGGCCTTGCGCTCTGGCTGGGTGAACAGCTGGCCCCGCTCGGCGCCCTCAACCTCGCCCTGCTGGTGATCGCCGCGACGGCGCTCGTGATCTTCCTGACCGAGCTGACCAGCAATCTCGCGACCACCGCGACCTTCCTGCCGGTCATTGCCGCGATCGCCGTTGAAACCGGTCAGGACCCGCTGGTCTTCGTCATTCCGGTGACGCTGGCGGCCAGCTGCGCCTTCATGCTGCCGGTCGCAACACCGCCCAATGCCATCGTGTTCAGCTCGGGCCTGGTCTCGATCCCGCACATGGCCCGGGCCGGCTTCCTGCTGAACATCGTCGCCATCGCCGTCCTGGCCATGGCCGCCCTCTGGCTCTCGCCGGTCGTATTCGGAGGGTAAGGCGTGGATAGCGCGGAGACCTCAAGCTCCGCGCTCCCGTCGCTAGAACCGGCTGTAGGACAGGTCTTCCCTGCCGCGCTTGCCCATCACCATTTTGGGGTCGTCGGGATTGAACAGGCCCAGGCACCAGGTCTCGTTGGCGGGGGCGTCGCGGTTCCAGTCGAAGGCCATCTTGCGGTGGGCGATCCGCCAGATCCCGCCGCGGCGCTCGAAGCGGTCGGCCAGCCGGCCACCGGTCAGTGTATCGTGCGCCTGGCCCGACTTGTCGTCGAAACGCGCAAAGGTCAGCACATAGCTTTCGACCCAGGCCGTCTCGCCATCGTCCAAGAACTCGACATGGACATTGCTGACATAGTGCGCCATCGGATGGCTCAGCTTTGCCAGACGCTCGACCGCGCCCAGCACGTATTCGTGCGCGGGTCCCTTGTAGGTGCTGCCATGCTCCTCGATCGCATCGGCGTGATAGCAGGACAGGAGCAGGTCGGCGTCGGCCCGGTCCACACCCCGGGCATAGCGCGCGAGGACGTCCTGGATGTCCTGCTTTGCGATCAGGGTCTCAAGCGTGTTCGGCGGATAGCTCATGTCCAATCTCCGTTCAGGCTGCTGACTGGGCTGCACGCACGGTCGGGCCGTCGGCCCAGCATGCGTGCGTACCGCTGGAAATCCGGTGGGGCAGGATGATCCGGCACACCGGGCCGTCGGCGATGTTCTGCGCGTCGATCAGCACGCATTCCGAGCGGTTTTCGACCATGTCCGTGATGAATGAGACGATATAGCCGTCATCCTCCGACCTGGCGCCGACGCGCGGTGCAAACGGCGCCTCGCTGCCGAAGCGGCCCTCGCCGAAATTCAGGGTCTCGCTCTTGCCGGTCTCGAAGTCGTGCTTCACGAGACCCTCGAACAGGAACCAGCCCGGCTTGGTGAAGGTGGAGTAGAGATAGCGCGACTTCTCGCCGCCATACATCTGGTTGAAACTGCCGAATTCGAGCAGCCGGTCGTCGAGATGGCTTTCGCTGACGGCGCCGGTCTTCAGGTTGAAGCGCCAGCGGTGAAGCTTCGGCTTGAACGAGTTCTCGTCCAGATAGGCCATCAGCTGGCCCAGGCGCGGATCGCCACCGGGCGCCTCGAGCGGCTTGGGCGCCGGATCCTCCTGGAAATAGCCGTCGAGCACGATCTCGTCGCCCTCTTCCCAGGCATTCATCCAGTGCAGCACATAGGTCGGCTCGGCCTCGAACCAGCGGATGTCTTCCGGCTGACCATAGCGCGGCACGATGGCGAAACGGGTCGGAATGTCGCGGTGGAAACGCGCCGCGTGCCGCCCCTTGGCCAGGATGTCGGCGTCCCAGAACAGCGGCAGATCCGCGATGATGGAATAGTTCTTGGTGAAGGCCATGTCGTGCGGCAGGCGCGGGCCCGGCACGGGGATCGGGATGTAGTGCTTGAGCTTGTTGTCCGGCCCGACCACGCCATAATGCATGTAGGGCGCGTGGGTGGAGTAGTTGAAGAAGAGCAGCTCGCCCGTGTTCTCGTCCAGCTTGGGATGCGCCGAAATGCCATCAAGCGGCACCCAGCCTTCGGTCCCGAACTGTTCCATCGTATAGGGATCGAGCCGGTAGCCCTCCCCGCATTGATAGAAGGTCGACAGGATCTTGCCGGCGTGCACGACGACATCGGTCGATGAGGAGTCCTTGATGCCGCCATGCGCGCCCCAGCCCGGCCGGGTCGACAGGCGCGGATCCTCGGCGATGCCGGCCCAGAGCGGCTTGCCCGCCTCGATCTCGGCCATCAGGCCCTTGGTGCGCACAAAGCGGTTCTTGTAGTTCGCCTTGCCGTCGCGGAAGGACATGGTGTGGATCATGCCGTCGCCGTCGAACGGGTGATAGAGACCGATCGATCCGAAGGCCGGGTTCTCGCTGTTCCGCACGTAGATCCCGTCGATATCCTTCGGGATCTCGCCGATCACTTCGAGACCGTCGGCGTCATACTCGTCGAACACCGGCGTCCAGGCACCGGACGTATAGGGATGGGTCGGATCGGGAACTCGGTGCGGGACCGTGCCGAGCTTCACAACAGACATCGGGGACTCCTGTGATCAGGCCGTTTCGCCGGTATCGCGGCGCGGCGGCATCGGAATGAAGGAACTGGTGCGGCGGATATAGGCCTCGTATTCGGGGCGCGACCGCTTGAGGCGGCGCTCCAGAAGCGCGGCACCGCTCCACTGGACGAGCAGGAAGGTCAGCAGGATCGGACCGGCGATCGCGAACAGGCCCAGCGTGGTCTCCGCCGCGATCAGGAACAGGCCCCACCACACACAGGCATCGCCGAAATAGTTGGGATGCCGCGTATAGCGCCACAGGCCCTGGTCCATCACCTTGCCGGCATTGTCCGGATTGCCCTGGAACCGCGCCATCTGCCAGTCGCCGACGCTCTCGAAGAAGATGCCGATGATAGCCAGCGCGGCGCCGGCCCAGGCCAGCCAGCTGACGCCGGCCGGCTGCGCCGGCACCTGGCCCAGCTGGACCGGCAGGGAGACGATCCACAAGAGGACGCCCTGCAGCAGGAAGACCTTGGTCAGGCTGTTGATGTGCGGATTGCCCTTGGCCTTGCCGAGCAGTGCGACATAGCGCTTGTCCGGCCCCTCCTTGCGCCAGCGCCAGAGGAGGTAGCCGGCCAGCCGCAGCCCCCAGACCGTCGTGATCGCCAGCAGCAGGAGCTTGCGCTGGGCGTCGCCGTCCGGCGTCAGGAAATGGGTCACAAAGGCGACCAGCACAAAGCCTGCTGCCCAGAATGAGTCGATGAAGCTGACATCGCCGATGGCGACGCTGATCAGCCAGAGGGCCAGCATGGTACCGATCAGGACGGCGAAGTTGACGCCGATCACAAACACAAATTCAGGCATGTCTTGCTCCGTTGGTCAGGCAGGTCGTCAGCGTGCGACTTCCACCACGCCCGCATCGGGCGTGTCGGCATAAAGACGCTCCACATCGGCGGCGCGATGCCGCCGGGCCGCCTCCTGATTGATCGTTCCCTTGTCAGATACTTCGTGCCGCTCGGCATTCGGCGGGTCCGACAGCAGCGCAAACCGGCGAATGCGTTCGCTCGAGCCGGAACACGCGGCATTGTGTGCTGCAAGACGCGCTTCGATGGCGGCCAGGGCACGCGGATCGCGCACCAGCTCGGCGGGCGGCATGTCCGGCAGTCCGGCCTCGGCCGCCAGGGCCCCCGCGTTAGGCCAGATCAGGGCGGACAGGTAGGGCCGGTTTTCACCACACAGTACGAGATAGGTGATCAGCGGAGCCCCGACACGCACCAGTTCGGCCCGCAGCTCGCCGCCGCTGACAAATGTGCCGGTGTCGAGCTTGAATTCCTCGGCCAGCCGGCCGGCAAAGGCGAGGCCCTGGTTGGGATCGGCCGGATCGTGAAAGCGGGCGGTGTCGCCGATCCTGTAGAAGCCGTCCTCGTCACGGATCTGGCTTTCCAGGTCAGGCCGCCCGAGATATCCGGGCGTCACCATCGGCCCCTTCATGCGCAGCTCGAAACGGGTCTCGTCCAGCGGGACAAGCTTCACCTCAAGGCCCGGCATCGGCAGGCCGATCCCGACTTTTTCCGAGTGGAAATAGATCGACATACAGCCCGATGTCGTCTCGGTGGCGCCGTAACCGGTCGTCATGAAGACGCGTTTTCCGGTCTCTTTTTCGGCAATCGCCTGGAGCCGGTCATAGACGGGCTGCGGCAGACCCGCTCCGCCATAAAGCATCAGGCGAAGCTTCTCGAAGAAGGTCTTGCGCAGCGCCACATCCTTCTCGAGCGCCTCGGTGAGCATTGCATAGCCTGCGGGCACATTGGTGAAGTAGGTCAGCGGGACTTCGCGCAGATTCTCGATCGTTTCGTCGAACAGGCCGGGCAGCGGCTTGCCGTTGTCGATATAGAAAGTGCCGCCGAAAATCGCGGCCGCCATCGAGGAAAACGCACCGGAGACATGGCTCCAGGGCAGCCATTCCAGCAGCACATCGTCCCAGCCGGCGGCACGCCCGAGCACCTGCCAGCCCTGGTAGAGATTGGAGGTGATCATGCGCTGGGTGTGGATCACGGCCTTGGGTTTTCCGGTCGAGCCCGACGTCAGCATGTAGGCGGCCGGCGCATCGGGATCGAGCGCGGCGATCCGGTCTTCGATGTCGTCGCCGGCGCGCGTGGACAGCACATCCGCAAGATCAACCGCCGGCACCCTGAAAGCTTCGGGGGCACGGCTCAACACCACCGCATCGGCCGGCGCGGTCGCGTCGACTGCGGGGGCATAGGCCGCCGTTTCCGCGAAAACGAAGCCTGGATCAACCATGTCCATCACGTGGCGCAGACGCTCGAACCCGCCGGCTGCGCCCAGCAGGGCATAATTCGCACTGACCGGACACACCGGCACACCCGCCCCCATTGCGCCGTAGCGCACGACAGCGTGATCGATCGAATTGCCCGATACAATCACCAGCGGCCGCGTGGGGTCCACGCCCCTGTCGAGCAGGAAACGGGTCAGCGCATCGGCGCGTGCCTTCACCTCGGCAAAACTCGCCGTCACCCAGGGCTCGCCCCGCCCGGGACGGGCCGCCAGATGCACCTTGTCCGGCTGCAGCCGCGCCTGACGCGCCAGACCCGCCGGGACGGAGGCATCCCTGACATCAAGCGGCTCGCGCGGCGTCATCACCATCGCCCCGTCGGGGCGGCGGTCTATTTCAAGGTCAACCGGCGGGAATTCCACGGCGCGGTAGTCTGCGGGCATGACGATATCCAGGTATTATTATGCAATTCATGTCACGTTAGAGCGCTCTTCGCGGCACTGTCAATCGATGAACGGACAAACCCGGAATCCCGTCCCGTGATATAACTTGCATTACATTACCTTAAATGGCTAGGCTGCGCTCGCAACTCACCGAAAGGCGGCGGCATGGCGCATATCGACACCGTTCATCGCATCATCGAAGCCTGGAAGCGCGGCGATATCGAAGCCGTGCTGGACGCTGTCTGCGAGGATGTTGTCTATCACTATCATGTCGGCTCCCGCCCGCTGGAGGGCCGCGACGCCATCCGCCGTTTTCTCGAAAAATTCGGGGCCGGGCAGACGGAGATCGCCTGGTCGATCACCCGGCACAGCGAAACCGGCGACCTGCTGACGGTCGAAGGGGTCGATGATTATGTGAATGCCGATGGTGTGCGAATCCGCACCCCCTATGCCGGCGTTTTCGAATTCCGCGACGGCCGCATCTGGCGCTGGCGGGACTATGTCGACAGCGCCGCGATTGCTGCGGCGCGCGCGGGCGAGCCTGTGCCGGCCTGGGTCGAGCCCCTGCTGGCCGGCGAGTCCGGTTCTGCTTGACGCGCCGGACTTCTCCCGCTCTTATGACTTGCACAATAAAACCTATGGGAGGAATTCATGCGCAATCTTGTCGTCGCTCTCGCGCTGAGCGTAGCCATGCCTGCCGGGGCCGCGCTTGCCGACACCGGCACGCAGCAGACCTCTGACAATCCGAAAGTCCAGGTCGTTCTGGACATGGTCGATGCCTGGAACACGCAGGACTGGGACCGCGTCGTCTCGATGTTTGCCGAGGACGGTTCGCTGCATTCCATGATGGTCGACCCGATCGTGGGCCATGAAGCCCTGGCGGCCCGGATCGGCCATATCGGCGCCGGTATCGAGGAGATCACGCTGAATGTCCGGAATATCGGCCAGGTCGGCGATGTTGTCTTCATCGAGCGGGTCGACGAGTTTGTCTATAACGGTCATGCGGGTGCCGTACCGGTGGTCGGCGTCATCGAGATCAATGATGACGGCTCGATCCAGGAGTGGCGGGAATACTATGACCGCGCCGAGCTTCTCGAAGCCATGGGCATTCACACCGACTTCGACGCAGAAGCCCGGTGAGTGACGCGACGGCCGGCGGCCCGGGCGGGGCCGCCGCCAGCGAGGACGGTTACCCCGCGCCGGCCGTGGCCTGGGCGATGGTGGCCGTACTCTTCATCGCCTACATCTTTTCCTTCATCGACCGCATGATCATCGGTCTTCTGGTCGAGCCCCTCAAAGCCGACCTGGATCTGACGGATACGCAGGTCAGCCTGCTGCAGGGCTTCGCGTTTGCGATCTTCTACACCGTGATGGGCCTGCCGCTGGGCCGGCTGATCGACCGCTCGACACGCCTGCCCATCGTTGCCGCCGGTGTGGCGCTGTGGAGCGTGATGACCGCGTCCTGCGGCCTGGCCGTACACTACTGGCAGCTCTTCCTGGCACGCATGGGCGTGGGGGTCGGTGAGGCGACCCTGTCGCCGGCCGCCTATTCGATCATCTCGGATTCCTTTCCGCAAAAACGCCTGGGCCTTGCCATGGGCGTTTACGGCCTGGGATCGGCCGTCGGCGCGGGCCTGGCCTTCCTGATCGGCGCCGTCGTGATCGAGATGGTCGCCAATGCGGGGTCGATTTCCCTGCCCCTGTTCGGCGAACTCAGCGCCTGGCAGGCCACCTTCATCATCGTCGGGATGCCCGGCCTGCTGATTGCGGGCCTGTTCATGATCCTGCCCGAGCCGCCCCGTCACGGCGTCGCCGCCGGGACTGTGCGCGAAGCGGTGCCGATGCGCGAGGTGATGAGCTTTATCCGCAAGCGCGCCGGCGCCGTTCTGGGCCTGTGCTTCGCGGTCGGCATGGTCAATTTCGCCGTGTTTGCCGCGGTTTCCTGGTTCCCGGTCTTCCTGATCCGCGTGCACGGCATGGACCTGGCGTCAGCCGGCCACCTCGCCGGCGGCGCGCTGATCATCGGCGGACTGATCGGCCTGGTGGGCGGCGGCTGGGCGACAGACCGTTTCGGCGGCGGGACGGCAGCGGGGCGCCTTGCCTTCTGCGGCTTTGCGGGCCTTGCGGGGACCGTGTTTGCCGTGATCTTCCCGCTGGCCGGATCGCCCGCGCTGTCGGCCATCGCCTTCGTGGTCTTCTTCTCGGCAGCAGCCGTGCCCATCGGCGCCGCCGCGAGCGCACTTCAGCAGCTCACACCCAACCGGATGCGGGCCACCCTGTCGGCGATCTACCTCTTCGTGGTGAATCTGATCGGGCTGGGCGCCGGACCGACCGCCACCGCGCTGGTGGGCGACACCTTCTTCCCGTTCGACGAGGGGGTGCGCTACGCCATCGCGATCGTGTCGCCGATCGGCTTTGCGATTGCCACCGGCCTTTTCTTCCTGTCGGCCGGCTATGCCCGGCGGGAGGTCGACGTCTGAGGCCTGTCCGGCCGGTCTGATTGTCGCAGACCGGCCGGCAGCCTTGCGATGACGGGCCATGGCGCTTAACAGGTATCACTGCGCAAGCGGAGCGCGGATTCGGGCTCCGCATCAGATCAACAGGAACCCATCGCGCCTCACGACATGTCCGACCGCAAATTCATTCGTACCTGCTCGATCTGGCGCGCCCTCGAAGTCGTCGGCGACACCTCGATCCTGCTGATCCTTGAGGCAAACTGGCTCGGTGCCCGCCGGTTCGAGGAGCTGCGCAACCGGACCGGCCTGCTCAAGCCGCTCCTGTCCGACCGCCTGAAGCGTCTCATGGCGGCCGGCGTGCTGGAGAAGACGCCCTACAGCACCTCGCCCAAACGGTTCGAGTACCGGCTGACCGAGAAGGGCCGTGGTCTCTACTGGACGGCACTGATGATGCTGCGCTGGGAGCGCCGCTGGGGCCCGAGCGAGGGCAAGATCTCGATCACCCTGCGCCACACAGGCTGCGGCCACGAGTTCGAGCCCGTGCCCGCGTGCGGCGATTGCGGCGGCGAGATCCATGCGCGCGAGATGGCGTGGAGCGAAGGCCCGGGCCTGGGCTGGATGACACCGACCTATTCGCGCCGGCGCCGCCACCGCGACACGGCGACAAACCGCGAGGCCGACTCCATCCTGCTGGACCATGTCGCCCAGATCACGGGCGACCGCTGGGCAAGCCTGGTCCTGCGCTCGATCTTCACCGGCCTGCGCAAGTTCGACGAAATCTGCGAAGACACCGCGATCGCCACCAATATCCTGTCCGAGCGCCTCAACTGGCTCTGCCAGATCGGCATGCTGGAGATGCACCCCTATTCCACGCGGCCCAACCGCTATGAATACCGGCTCACCGAAAAGGCGATCGACTATTACCCGATCCTGCTGATGCTGCTGCAGTGGGGCGACACCTATTACGTCTCTCCGGAGGGCCCGCCGCTGCTGTTGACGCACAAGCCCTGCGGCCATGAGCTGACCCCGGTCGTCGTCTGCTCGCATTGCCGCCAGCCTGTCGCCCCGGAAGAGGTGACCTTCGAGATCGCGGAAAGTCCGGGCCGCGCCCCGGACGCGACCGGCAGGGCCTGACCAAAAACGGTCACCGCGCCGAAACTGACTTGCACTATAAAACCATCGTTTTATAGTTTGATTATGCAAGCTTCAAATCCCTCTCGACGGCCGCTCGAAGGCCGGGTCGCAATCGTCACCGGCGCCGGCAAGGGGCTGGGGGCGGCATTCGCCCGCGAGCTCGCCCGCCAGGGCGCCCGCATCATCGTCAACAACCGCCTCAAGCCCGGCCGCGCCGACGAAGCCGCAGCCGTCGCTGCGGAAATCCGCGATGCCGGCGGCGAGGCCGTTGCCGAACACTCCGACATCACCGATCCCCAGGCCGGCGAACGCCTCGCCAGAGCCGCGCTCGATGCGTTCGGACAGCTGGACATCATCGTCTGCAACGCGGGCATCACCGGACCGGCCGCCAAATTCTCACCCGAAGGGCCGGCAACGATCCGCGCTGTGATGGACACCAACCTCTTTGCCACGGCCGATATCCTGGCGGCCTGCCAGCCCGCCCTCGAGGCCTCGTCAGCGGCCCGCGTGCTGATGATCTCCTCCTCGGCCGGGCTCTATGGCGTGCGCGGCCGTGCTGCCTATGCAGCCTCCAAGGGCGCCATGAATGCCTTCGCCCTGACGCTCGCCGACGAATGGCGCAAGCCGGGCATTCTTGTGAACGTGCTGTGCCCCTATGCCGCCACCCAGATGACGGCGGATGTCAGCCGTCCGGACGAGATCGATCCGCGCCTTCTGCCCGAGCATATCGCCCCCGCAGCGGCCTGGCTGGTCTCGCCGGCCCTCACCCGCACGGGCGAGATCTGGCTCGGCGGCGCCGGCTGGCTGCGCAAGGTCCGGATCGTCGAGACCGAAGGCGGGCCGATGCCACAGGCGCTCGACCAGTTCGACGCCTTTGCCGAGACCCAGTCCGGCCTCGAGACCGCGCGGGGCTTCCCCGGTGCGGAGCCGACCTTTGCCGACCTCTACAAGACCATGGCGCGCCATAATTCGGAGACCGGCACATGACCCTTCGCGTGATCCAGTGGGCGACGGGCGCCATGGGACGGACCTGCCTGCAGGCCGTGATCGACAGCCCCCAGACCGAACTCGTCGGACTTTATGTCTACGGCGAGCGCAAGGCCGGTCGCGATGCCGGCGATATCGCGCGCCGGGATCCGGTGGGCGTCGTGGCCACCCGCGACATCGAGGACATCCTGAAGCTGGACGCCGATGTCGTCATTCACGCGGCCCGGCTGGACCCGCCTTTCGAGCGCCATGACGAAGACATCCAGCGCCTGCTGCGTTCCGGCAAGAATGTCGTGAGCATCAATGGCGGCACCAATCCCGACTACTGGCCCAAGGCCCGCCGGGACGCGTTCGAGGCCGCCGGCCGTGAGGGCAATGCCACCTTCATGGGCGCCGGCCTCAATCCCGGCTTTGCCGCGGAAAAACTGGCCGTTCTGGCGACCGGTGTGTGCAGCGATGTCAAACGCGTCTCCATCCACGAGATTGTCGACTGCCGTGCGGTCAAGAGCCCGGAATACGTCTTCGACGTGATCGGCTTCGGCGCCGAGGTCGACACCGTCGACCCCAATTCACCGGACTGGGCACCCGCCGGCATGATGAATGCCCTGTTCGAGGAAGTGACGGCCTGCGTCGCGCAGCGGCTGGGCTGGACCGCCGAACGCGTCATCAAGGCGCACAGCCTGCGGCCGGCGCGGGTAGCCCTCGAGATCGCAGCGGGACGGATCGAACCGGGACGCGCGGCGCGCATCGACTGGCTGTGGCAAGCCGAAGCGGACGGCGCCGTACGCGTCGAACTTGGCGTGTCCTGGACCATGGAACCGCCCGATCCGGCCGAAGCCGAGCCGGGTCTGTGGTCGATCCGGGTCGACGGCACGCCCAGCGTTGCATTGAGCTTCGGTCTGGAACCGCCGGCGGGCTGGACCGATCGCACCACGCCGGAAATGCTCGGCGTCGCCGGCGCCGTCCTCAATACGCTTCGCCACGCGGTCGCCGCTGAACCCGGCATTTCACAGACACCGCTCAGCCTGGCCTGGCAGGCACCGGGCGCCGAAAGGAAGGCCCGCAAATGAGCCGAAAAACCGAGATTCTCCAGTCCATCATCGATGTCTGGTGTCGCGATCAGGATATCGACGCCGTGCTGACCCATCTCAGCGATGACCTGGTGTGGCACTACTCCGCGATCTCGCAGCCACCCAAGCATGGCAAGGCCGGCGCCCGGGAATTCCTGGAGGCCTACAAGGCGAAGGTCCGCAATCCGCACTGGCGCATCTTCAGGATCGCCGAGACCGAGGACGCCCTGTTCGTCGAAGGTGTCGATGCCTTCGACACGGCAGACGGTCACCATGCGGTCGTTCCCTATATGGGCATCCTGGAATTCGACGGCGATCTGATCACCGGCTGGCGCGACTATTTCGACCGCGGCTCTGCCGATCGCAGTGCGGCCGGAATGCCGCTGCCTGACTACACCAGAGCGCTGACGGCTCGTCCGGCAGTACTCGAACCGTCCCGCAGGACAAGGAATTGACCATGTCCGACACGATGCCCGATGACGACAGTACCCTGATGACCGAGCTCCGCGCCCTGCTGGACAAGCAGGCCATCTACGAGGTCCTTGTCAGCTATTGCCGCGGAGCCGACCGGGGCGATGCCGACCTGATCGCTGCGGCCTATCACGACGACGCCATCGAGGATCACGGCGGCACGTTCAGGGGCCCGGCCGCGGACTATGTGGCCACCATGCGCAAAGTCCTGCCCAAGGCGCCGCGCATGACTCACGCTATTACCAACATCATGATCGAGCTCGACGGCGATCGCGCCCTGACCGAGTGCTACATCATGACCTTCTCCCGCCGCGACACCGGCGTCGACGATCCGTTCGACAGCCTCACCATGGCGCGCGTCATCGACCGGTTCGAGCGCCGCGACGGCCGCTGGGCAATCGCCCATCGCCGCCTCGCCTGGGAATGGAACCACGAAATGCCGCTGCATGAGAGCTGGGGCCGCGGCGCCATCGCGCCAGACCCGGCGGCTCTCGTTCGCGGCGCCAAGAAACCCGACGACATTCTCTACAGCCAGGACTGGAGCTGACATGAAGATCGAAGGCTGCACAGCGATCGTTACCGGCGGCAACCGGGGCATCGGCCTCGGCTTTGTCGAGGAATTGCTCGACCATGGCGCGGCACGCGTCTATGTCGGCGCCCGCAAGCGCGCCGATGCTGAAGACGTCGCGAAGACGGATCCCGCCCGGATTGTGCCCGTCGAGCTCGACGTCACCCGTCCCGACCAAGTTGCCGCTGCCGCGGACAAGGCGCGCGATGTCACGCTCGTGGTCAACAATGCCGGCGCGTTCGAGATGCAGCGCCTCTACGGCACTGACGACCCCGATGCGGCCCGGCGCGAGATGGAGGTCAATTATTTCGGCGTCCTGTCGATGAGCCGGGCCTTCGCGCCGGTCATCGCCGCGAACGGCGGTGGCGGCATCATCAATGTGCTCTCCGCCGGCGGTATCGTCGCCGTTCCCGACATGGGCGGCTACAGCCCGTCCAAGTTTGCCGCCCGCGCAGCGTCAGACTGTTTGCGCGCGGAACTGGCGCCGCTGGGCGTGGGCGTGACGGCCCTGATCGTCGGCTCGGTCGACACACGCATGGCCGCGCATGTGAAGGTGAAGAAGTCGCAGCCGCGCGATATCGGCAAGGCCGGTCTCTGGGCCATCGCGAACGGCGTCGCCGAGCACGACACCGATCCGCATTCCATCGCCGTGCGCGCGCATCTGGCGCGCGATCCCCATGGCCTGGCCAAGTCGATGGCCGACCGGATGGCGCCGAAGACCTGAGCCGGGCAAAAAACGAGCCGGCCCGTCATTGACGGCCGGCTCAGGCGGGAGTGCAGCCCCGGCGCCATGGCGCCGGGGCTTTTGCATGTCTAGAAGGTCGTCGAGAGCTCGATCCCGTAGGTGCGCGGCGCGCCCAGGCGGGACACCTCATCGCCGAAGAAGACGGTGATATTGGTGCGATAGATCTCGTCGGTCAGATTCTTGCCCCACACCGAGACGGTCCAGTCCCGATCCGGCGGCGTCAGAGTGACACGGCCGTCAAGCAGGCCGTATGCGTCTTCCGTCTGGGCGTTGTCCGGTGCCCAGAACATCTCGCCCTGATAGCTGTAATTGCCACGGATGGAGAGCGCGTCCCGCCAGGCACCGACATCGAGCGTCAGCTCGGCACCGACATTGAACTGGGTCTCCGGGGTCCGCTGAAGCGTGTTGCCGGACGTGTCCAGACCGTTGCTGTCGACAAAGTCGACATATTCGGTTTCCAGCACCGTGGCGCCCGCCCACATCATGAGGCGGTCGGTGGCGGCAAACTGGAACTCGGCCTCGATACCCATGATCTCGGCGTCGGCCGCATTGTCGGTGATGTTGCACAGGCAACCGTCATCGTTCTGCGTCACCTGCAGGTCCTGATAGTCCATCATGAAGGCGGCGATATTGAGCCGGGCGCGCCGGTCGAAGAAGTCCAGCTTGGCGCCGAACTCGATGTTCTCGACCGTCTCCGGATCATAGCCGACCTGGGCGGCCGCCGGATTGGCGGGATCGTCCTCGAAACCGCCACCCTTGTAGCCGCGCGACCAGGTCAGGTAGAACAGGGCATTGTCATTGGGCTCGTATTCCGCCGTCACCTGCGGCGTTACTTCTTCCCATTCCATGCCGTAATTCGCCGAGAAGGTGTCGCCTTCCACATAGGTGCCGGCGAGCGGCGTCAGGGCCACCTGGTCGGTCGGGTTGAAGGCGTCGCCACCTTCCACAGCCCGCGCAAACACGGTGCCGGACTTTTCATCCCGCGTGTAACGGATACCCGCCACGACCCGGAAATTCTCGGTGAACTGGTAGCCCAGCTGACCGAAGACCGCGGCAGATGTGGTTTCCGCGAAGTTGTCCCAGTGCGATTCACCGGAGAGGGTCGCCAAGGCCGGGAAGGGAACTTCCGCCCAGGACCGGTCGTACTTCTCGACTTCGTCATGCTGGTAATAGGCACCAACGATCCAGTCGAAATTGCTGTCGCCCAGATCGGAGACAAGCCGGAATTCCTGGGTGAACTGGCTGATCTCTTCGCGTTCGTTGATCGGGAAACGGAACAGGAGCGGCGAAACGATGCCATAGCCGCTGTTCGGCCCCATGCCGGTCTGGTCATAGAGATTGTAGGCGTGCCCCTGGCGATAGCCGGTGATGCTGGTCAGGGTGGCGAGATCGCCGATATCCCGGTCGATGTCGAGCGAGACACCCCAGGCTTCACGCCGCAGTGCCTGCGGGGACTCCACCGTGTCGCCCGCATAGATCGGGTGTTCCGGGAAGCTCTCGCGGATGTCCAGCGGCCGGCCACGGGCGGTACCGATCAGCTCGCGCATGGCGCTCCACGGCCCTTGCGTCGCCGGATCGGGGCCGTCGATCGCCACGGAATGGAAGCCGTTCGACTCGTCGTCCATATAGTCGATGACCAGGCGGGCCGAGACATTGCCGTCGATCGGCTGGAACAGCAGCTGTGCCCGGGCCTGCAAGGAGCGCAGATCGTCCAGCTCGCGGTCATGCAGCAGATCGTGGTTGAAACCGCCCCGATCGCGGGACGAGAAGGAAATCCGGCCTGCGAGCACCTCGTTGATCGGGCCGGTCACATGGCCCCGCACGAGCGTTTCATTGTAATTGCCCAGGGACACCGACAGGGCACCGCCGGTTTCGAACTCCGGGCTGGCCGTCACGATGCTGATGGCACCGCCAACCACATTGCGCCCCAGAAGCACACCCTGGGGGCCGCGCACAACCTCGACCCGTTCGATGTCGTACATGTCGGCATTGAACAGCCCTGACCGGCCGACATAGACGTCGTCCAGGAAGATGCCGATCGACTGGTCGGCCGACGGTGAGTCGAGGCGGGTATTGGTGATGCCGCGGACGTTGAATTCCTGATCCAGCGGCGACAATGCGGTGAAGGACAGCGATGTCACGCTGCCCGCCAGGTCCTCGAAGCTGAGGATCCGGTCCTTTTCGAGATTTTCCCCGCTGATCGCCGAAACTGCGATCGCGGAATCCTGGACGCTTGCCGCACGGCGTTGCGCCGTGATCTGGATCACGTCGAGCTGCGGGCCCGAACCGGTGTCTTCCGGCTCGGGGGTCTGGGCATAGGCTCCGGCCGCCCCGGTCATTCCGAGTATCAGAGCCAGCGCCGTCATTTGTTTGAACTTATTCACGGTATTCCTCCCCTTCGGTGCACCCGAAGCTGCCTTGCCAGCGCTATTGGTTTGAGGGCCGCACCGGAGGGAACGCTACACGCAGCGAGTTAGGTTCGTCAATGCAAGTTAGTGCGGATTCTTCTAACGGGGCGATAAATCGCGATATATAAGGGACTTGTCGCCATTACTCAGCGAATATGCACTTGCGCACTGAAACCAGAAGATCGGCTGTCTGACCGTGCACGCTGGACGTCCCGCACCCGGAACGAACTTGCGAATCCAAACCGGGGTGGTCCTGCGCAGACGCCGCAACAGGCCGCACGGCTTCGCCTTTATCGTGCCTGCAGACAGACTTGCACAGGCCACCAGCAGCAGGCTCACAGCTCTCCACTTGCTCCATGATCGTAGCATCGATAAAGTGAGTTTGACTACGCAAGTTAATTCATTGTCAGATTGCCGTCGGGATCATCATCGCCTGACGGCCAGAGTGCCAAAAGCCGCCGAACACCGAAAAGGGGACGCCATGACCTATCGATCGACCGCCCGGACCAGCGCCCCGCCCGTCTTCATTCTCGGCGGCGCCCAGAGCGATTTTGCGCGCAACTGGACGCGCGAGAACAAGGGCCTGTTCGACATGATCGCCGAGACCACGGCTGCCGCACTCGAGGATGCGCGGATCGATGCCGGCGATGTCGAAGTGCTCCATGTCGGCAATTTCGCGGCGGAACTCTTCTGCGGCCAGGGGCTGCTGGGCGGGATGGCCGTCCACGCCAATCCCGCCTTTGCCGGTCTGCCGACCAGCCGGCACGAAGCCGCCTGCGCGTCCGGTTCCATGGCGATCCTGGCGGCCATGGCGGATATCGAAGCCGGCCGCTACGGCCTGGCCGGCGTCATCGGCGTCGAGATGATGCGCAATGTGCCGGGGCAAACCGCAGCGGAGAATCTCGGCGCCGCGGCCTGGGCAGGACGCGAGGCTGTCGGCGCCCGTTATCTCTGGCCGGCCATGTTCTCCAGCCTCGCCGCCGAATATGACCGCCGCTACGGGCTGAACCCGGAACATCTCGCGGAAATTTCGAAGATCAACTTTGCCAACGGACGCCGCAATCCGAATGCCCAGACCCGGAACTGGGAGTTCACCGAGCGCAGCTTTGCCCAGGACGATGAAGCCAATCCGGTTATCGAGGGCTGGATGCGCAAGAGCGATTGCGGTCAGGTTACCGACGGTGCGGCCGTCATCTTCCTCGCCTCCGAGGCGGTTGCCCGCGAGTATGCCGACGCCCGCGGCCTCGATCTGGAAGACATTCCGCGACTTAAAGGCTGGGGCCACACCACGGCGCCGCTTCTGCTTGAAACAAAGCTCGCCGAGAGCGCCGGCAGCGACGGCTATATCTTCCCCTGGGTGCGCAAGGCGATCACCGACGCCTACGCCCGGGCCGGCCTGTCAGGGCCGGACGATCTGGACCTGGTGGAGACCCATGACTGCTTCTCGGTCACCGAATACATGGCGATCGAGCATTTCGGCCTGTCGGCTCCGGGCGAGGCCTGGAAACCGGTCGAGGACGGCGTCATTGCGCCGGGCGGCAAGCTTCCCTTCAACCCGTCGGGCGGCCTGATCGGCCTCGGTCACCCCGTCGGCGCAACCGGGGTGCGCATGGCGCTGGACGCGGCCCGCCAGACCTCGGGCAAGGCCGGCGACTGCCAGGTCGAGGGCGCCCGGACAGCGGCGACCTATAATGTCGGCGGATCGACGACCGCCAGTGTCAGTCTGGTGATCGGGGTCTGATCGGGCATGGAAGTCTATGTTTACGACGCGGTGCGGACACCGCGCGGCAAGTCGAAGGCGAGCGGCGGGCTTGCCGAATTCACACCGCAGGAACTGGTCGGCCAGCTGATCGGTGCACTCAAGACCCGGAGTGGCGAAGACGCGATCGAACGGGCGGCCGGGCTGACGCTGGGCTGTGTTGGCCAGATCGGCGCCCAGGGCGGACATATCGCGCTGGTCAGCCGGCTGCACGCCAATCTGCCGCCGCAGATGCGGGCGCTTTCGCTCAACAATTTCTGCGTTTCCGGCCTGACGGCCGTCGGCCTCGCCGCCAGCGACGCCCTTGCGCTTGGCGACGACCGGCTGCGCATCGCCGGCGGCGTCGAGATGATGTCGCGCGTGCCCTTCATGGGCGATCACGCCTTCTATTACGACGACCCGGAAACCGCCGCACGCCTGCGCTATGTGCCGGTGGTCCTCTCCGCCGATCTGATGGCCACGATGAACGGCTATGACAAGGCGGCCCTCGACGCCGTGACGCTGCGCTCGCACCAGCGCGCCGCTGCCGCCTGGGCACGCGGCGAGATGGACGGGGTTGTGCCGATTGTCCGCGCGGATGGATCGGTCGCCCTCGCCCATGATGAAGGCATACGCCCCGACACGACGGCGGAAAGCCTCGCCGCGATGGAACCGGCCTTCGCCGGGCTGGGCGCCAAAGGGTTCGACGCCATCATGCTCGCGGCGCGTCCGGAACTTGATGCCATCCGGCACGTGCATTCCGTGGCCAACTGCCCGCCCACCTGCGACGGCGCCGGACTGGTGCTGATCGGGTCGCGGGCGGCCGGCGAGGCGGCCGGCCTCACCCCGCGCGCACGGATCCGCGGCTTTGCCGAAGCCACCGCCGACCCCGTCCTGCAACTCACCGCCGGTTTCGCCGCGATGGACAGCGTTCTCGCACAGACCGGACTGGCGATCGGCGATTTCGACCGGATCGAATTCATGGAAGCCTTCGCCGCCACGCCGGTCCGCTTCGAGCGCGAATACGCACCCGATCCCGACAGGGTCAATCCCGATGGCGGACACCTGGCAATGGGTCACCCGATGGGGGCATCAGGTGCCATCCTGCTGGGCACCATTGTTGACGGTATGGAGCGCCAGGGGGGCAGTCTTGGACTGGTTGTGGTGCACGGCGGTTCGGGCGTTGGCAGCGCCATGGTGGTTGAAAGAGTCTAGCGAGCCGTCCGGCCTGCAGACCAGTCGCCCTCTCGCAGCGGAAGTATCTCGACCGGCTCGCCGGCGGCTAGCGCGGAAGCGCCCGCCGGCCGCCGGATCAGGCAATCGGCCTGCACGAGCGCCGAAAGTGCCGAGGAATCCTGGTTGGACAATGGCGCGGCACGACCGGCTTCGTCGCGCGTGGCACGCAGATAGGTTTCCCGCCAGTCATTGGCTTCAAGCGCGACGGCAAGGGGGGCCTGTGCGAAGACGGCATTGGCAACGCTGCCGCCCAGTCGCGCCAGAGCCGGACGGAGAAAAAGGCGCGCCATGACCAGGGCCGAAACCGGATTGCCCGGCAAGCCGAGCAGCGGATGCCCCTCCAACGTACCGAACCAGGTCGGCTTGCCCGGCCTCGCCGCAATCCGCTCGAATGCAAAGCGGCCGCCATCGGCCTGGAAGACCGCGCGCAGATGATCATGCCCGCCGACCGACGCGCCGCCGACCGTCACCGTCAGGTCGCAGTCACGCCCGGGGCGAAGCGCGTCCCGTACCGCACCGGGCCGGTCTCGGGCGATACCCAGATAGACCGGTTCCCCGCCCCAGATACGGACCAGTTCCACGAGCCCGGGCGCGACCGAGTTGACGATCTGCGAAGGGCCGGCGGGTTCACCGGGCTCGACCAGCTCGTCACCCGTCGCCACGATCGCCACGCGGGGGCGCGGGTGAATATGGAGGGCCGCAACGCGGGCTGCGGCTGCCAGCGCGACAGCTTCCGGCGACAGGCACCGCCCGGCCTCAAGCAGACGATCTCCGTGGGAAAAGTCCGTACCAGCCGGCCGGATGTTCGCCATCGGGCGCGCTGTGTCGGTGAGACGGACGGCGTCACCCTCGCGCGACGCCTTTTCCTGCATCACGACCTGGTCGGCCCCGTCCGGCACCGGCGCTCCGGTGGAGATCCGCACGGCCTTTCCCGGCCCGACCAGGCCGTCGAAGGCATGTCCGGCACCCGCCTCGCCAACCAGGCGCAGCGCTTCGGATCCTGAAGCGAGATCCGCCGAGCGGACGGCATAACCGTCCATGGCTGACGCGGCGAAAGGCGGCTGTGTCCATTGCGCGACCAGCGGCTCGGCCAGAATAGCGCCCCCGCAGTCCGCGAGCGGTCGCCTCACCGGAGCCAGCGGCGACAGAGCGGACAGCATCGCGTCCAGGGCTGCATCGACGGTCAGCATGGCGGTGTCTGGCATCTCAACGCTCTGTCAGCCGGGGGATGAGCTCGACCAGGTTGCAGGGCCGATGCGTCCGGTCGAATTCGATCCGCAGCACTTTCTCCCAGGCGTCCCGGCAGCCGCCGCTCGAGCCCGGCACGGCAAACAGATAGGTGCCGCCGGCGATGCCGGCCGTTGCCCGCGACTGGATGGTCGAAACGCCGACCGAGGCATAGCTGACCTGGTGAAAGACCGCCGCGAACCCGTCCATCTCCTTGTCATAGACACCGCGAAAGGCCTCCGGCGTGACGTCACGCCCGGTCAGACCGGTTCCGCCCGTAGCAATCACAGCGTGAATGTCGGGGTTGGCGATCCAGACGTCCAGCTGCGTGCGGATCGCCGTCACATCGTCCGGCACGATGGCATGGTCCACGACGCGGTGACCATCGGCCGAGATGGCCTCGCGCAACCAGGGCCCCGTCTTGTCCGTTGCCGCATCGCGCGTATCGGACACTGTCATGACGGCAAAACCGACCTGGTCCGGAATGACACCCATTCACCCGCTCCCTTGTTCCATCACCATCGAAGTGGGCCTGTTCTGCCACCGGCACAAGTGGCCTGGCAAACCCGGACGCCGCAGCAGGCGCAAATGACCGTCACAAGGTCGCGAGCGGCCATGACAGTGAAACAATCTATGGCTCCGCCTGATAAAATCGATTTGATTCATAAGGCCCCGCCCGTCATCCTTGCCGCAGTATTGATGAGTAAATCGGCATCCACGCATTCAAGACATGATCGGAGACATCATGGACGGCAACGATACGCAATCACTCGGCAAATGCCCGGTGATGCACGGAGGAATGACATCTGGCCGCGCATCGGTGATGGATTGGTGGCCCAACGCGCTGAACCTCGACATCCTTCACCAGCACGACACCAAGACAAATCCGCTGGGCAAGGACTTCAACTATCGCGAAGCCCTGAAAACCCTCGACGTCGAGGCCCTCAAGAAGGACGTCACGGACCTCATGACCGACAGCCAGGACTGGTGGCCGGCCGACTGGGGTCATTATGGCGGCCTGATGATCCGCATGGCATGGCACGCAGCCGGCTCCTACCGGCTGGCTGACGGCCGCGGCGGCGGCGGCACCGGCAATCAGCGCTTCGCTCCGCTGAACTCCTGGCCGGACAATGTCAGCCTCGACAAGGCCCGCCGCCTGCTCTGGCCGATCAAGAAGAAGTACGGCAATGCCGTCTCCTGGGCCGACCTGATCATCCTCGCCGGCAATATCGCCTATGAATCCATGGGCCTGAAGACATTCGGCTTCGCCTTCGGCCGGGAAGACATCTGGCATCCGGAAAAGGACACTTATTGGGGCGCCGAAAAGGAATGGCTCGCCCCGAGCGATGGCCGATATGAAAATGTCGACGACCCGTCGACGATGGAAAACCCGCTCGCTGCCGTGCAGATGGGCCTGATCTACGTCAATCCGGAAGGCGTAAACGGACAACCGGACCCGCTGAAAACGGCTGCGCAGGTACGCGAGACTTTCGCCCGCATGGCGATGGACGACGAGGAGACCGCCGCCCTGACCGCCGGTGGTCACACCGTCGGCAAGACCCATGGCAATGGCGATGCCGGCGCGCTCGGCCCCGATCCGGAATCCGCCGGTGTAGAGGAACAGGGTTTCGGCTGGAGCAATCCCAATATGGGCGGCAAGGCGGCCAATGCTGTCACCTCGGGCCTGGAAGGTGCCTGGACGACCCATCCGACCACGTTCGACATGGGCTATTTCGACCTGCTGTTCGGCTATGAGTGGGAACTGAAGAAGAGCCCTGCCGGTGCCTGGCAATGGGAACCGGTCGACATCAAGGAAGAGGACAAGCCGGTCGATGCGAGCGACCCGTCCATCCGTCACAACCCCATGATGACCGATGCCGACATGGCGATGAAAATGGACCCGGCCTACCGGGCGATCTGCGAGAAATTCATGGCCGATCCGGCCTATTTCCGCGACACCTTCGCCCGGGCCTGGTTCAAGCTGACGCACCGGGACATGGGGCCCAAGGCCCGCTATGTCGGCCCGGACGTGCCGGCGGAGGATCTGATCTGGCAGGACCCGGTTCCGGCCGGCCCGACGAATTACGATATCGGCGCCATCAAGTCGAAGATCGCCGCGAGCGGCCTGTCGACGGCCGAACTCGTCGCCACGGCCTGGGACAGCGCCCGCACCTATCGCGGGTCGGACATGCGCGGCGGCGCAAACGGCGCCCGCATCCGTCTGGCACCCCAGAAGGACTGGGAAGGCAATGAGCCGCAGCGCCTTGCAAAGGTGCTGGGTGTTCTCGAACCCATCGCCAAGGAATACGGAGCCAGCCTGGCCGACGTGATCGTGCTGGGCGGCAATGTCGGTGTCGAGCGTGCGGCCGCTGCCGCGGGTGTCGGCATAACCGTGCCCTTCGCACCGGGCCGCGGCGACGCCACCGATGAAATGACCGACGCCGACAGCTTTGACGTTCTCGAGCCCATTCATGACGGCTACCGGAACTGGCTGAAGAAGGACTATGCGGTCAGCCCGGAAGAGCTGATGCTTGACCGGACCCAGCTGATGACACTGACGGCGCCGGAGATGACGGTGCTGGTCGGCGGGATGCGGGTGCTCGGTACCAATCACGGCGGTACCAAGCATGGCGTCTTCACCGACCGCGAAGGCGCGCTGACAACCGACTTCTTCGTCAACCTCACCGATATGGCAAATGCCTGGAAACCGGCAGGCGACGGGATCTACGAGGTCCGCGACCGCAAGTCCGGCCAGACGAAATGGACGGCGACCCGGCTCGACCTGGTGTTCGGATCCAATTCCGTCCTGCGGGCCTATGCCGAGGTCTATGCCCAGGACGACGCCCAGGAGAAGTTCGTGAAGGACTTTGTGGCGGCCTGGACCAAGGTGATGGACCTCGACCGGTTCGACATCCACTAGCACAGGTGCAAAGACGCCCCGAAACAGCAAGGAGCGGACCCGGCAGGGCCCGCTCCTTTTTCTTCGCCGTCTTGCCGGATTAGCGGCCCAGGGACAGCGGGACGCGGAAATTGATCCGCGCCGAACTGGCTTCGAAGTCTCCGTCTCCGATGCCGGCGAGGCTGACTTCCAGGCCGAGCATGGCGCCATTGGCGAAGACCGCGCCGGCGCCGAAGCGGCCATCGGCGCGCAGGTCGCTCTCACCGCCAGTCAGCAGCCCCGCCTCGCCGAGCAGCTCGGCCGGGTGGTAGTCCCAGACGGCCCGCATCCGCGTGCTCAGCTCGAAATGACCGCCATTGGGCCGCGGACGGCGCCAGATCACCTCCGGTCCCGCCGCAAACCGGCCCAGCGTGATGCTCTGCCCGGGAATGGCGATGCCGAGAGCGTCGGTATAGGCGTCCTGGCTTTCCTCGAAATGCGTCAGCGTTGCCTGCGGGCGCAGGGTCCACGGCCCGCCATCGCTGTACTCGCCGGTCAGATTCGCGCGCAGCATCCAGCGATCGGTGTCGAAATCGTCCTCGTAAAGGCCGAGCGGATTGACCGTGTTCGCGCTGGTGCCGTAGAGCGCCAGGCCGTCGAAGGTGATGCCGTCGGCAAAGCGCCAGACCAGGTAGGGCCCGGCCATCCAGCCTTCACCGCTGACCACGGCACCGGCAACGGCGCCCGCCTCGACAAAGACCTCGCGCGCTTCCTCGTCCATCCAGTCATACTGGAGCATGGCGCCGAGCGGTCCCAGGCCTGACCCTGCGACATTCCGGCCGTGCGCCCGTATGCCGCGGGGGCGAGCCCTGTGACTTCGATTACCCCTGAAGACCGGACAACGACCGGACCGAGGGGGCTCCATGCATTCCACCACCACATCCGCACCGGCATCCTGGCGCCGTCCCGCCCGCCTGTTCGAACGCGCGCCCTTTGCGCTGCCCGCCGCGCCGCCCTGGCAGTCGCCGCAGGCCGCGAGGATTGCCCTGGCACCGCTCAGCGCGATGCTGACCCTGAGCCTGCGCCGGGTGCTGCGCCGTCATCCTGGTCTTCACGACCGGCTGGACGCCGCCCGCAATACGGTGATCCGGATTGCACCCGCGGAATACCCCGTCGCCTTCGAGATCGCGCTGACCGGTGCCGGCGGCACCGTCACGGCCCTGCCGAAATCCGTACCCGGGCCGGTCAATGTGCGGGTGGAAGCACCGCTGGAGTGTCTTCTCACCATCTTCCAGGGCGAGGATGACGGGGATGCGGCTTTCTTCTCGTCGGAACTGGTGATCGAGGGCGAGATGGCGCCCCTGGTTGCCCTGCGCAATGCAATCGAGGCGGCCGGCCTGGACTGGCGCGACCTTCTGCCCCTGCCGCTTCCGCCCGGCCTCGACGCGCTGATCCGGAGGCTGGCCTGATGCTCGAACTCGTCTGCCCGGCCGGTACGCCGGCCAGCCTGCACGCGGCGGTGGAGAGCGGGGCTGACGCCGTCTATTGCGGCCTGCGCGACGCCACCAATGCCCGCAATTTTCCCGGGCTGAACTTCTCGCCCGACGAGCTGGCGGCATCGGTCGAGTTCGCCCATGCCCGCGGCGCAAAAGTCCTGCTCGCCGTGAACACGTTCGCCACGGCCGGCGACACGGCGCCCTGGACCGAGGCCGGCGACACGGCGCCCTGGACCGAGGCCGTCGATACGGCGGCCGCCTGCGGCGCGGACGCGATCGTCGTCGCCGACCTCGCCGTGCTCGATCACGCGGCGAACCGGCATCCGCAACTGCGCCTGCACCTCTCCGTCCAGGCCGCCGCCGGAACGCCGGAAGCCATCGCTTTCTACGCCGAACGCTTCGGTGTGAAACGGGTCGTCCTGCCGCGCATCCTGTCCATTCCCGAGATCGCCGCCCTGGCAAAGGAAATCCCCGTCGAGATCGAGGCCTTCGCCTTCGGAGGACTGTGCGTGATGACCGAGGGCCGGTGCGACCTCTCTTCCTATGTCACCGGCCGTTCGCCCAACCTGTCCGGCGTCTGCTCGCCGTCCGAATGTGTCAGCTATTCCAGCGAGGACGGCCAGCGCTCGGCGAAGCTGTCCGGACTCACCATCGACCGCAGCGCTGCCGGCCAGCCGGTCGGTTACCCGACGATCTGCAAGGGCCGTTTCGTCGACAGGGGCGAGGCCAGCCACATCTTCGAGGACCCGGTCAGCCTCAACACGATCGACGTCCTGCCCGACCTTATCCGCGCCGGCGTCAGCGCCCTGAAGATCGAGGGGCGCCAGCGCGGCAAGGCCTATGTCCAGCAGGTCACCCGCGAATTCCGCACGGCCATCGACGCCGTGCTTGCCGGTCAGCGCACCGGCACCGCAGACACACTGGCCGCTCTCACCGAGGGGCATCGCAGCACGACGGGGGCATACCGCAAGACATGGCGCTGACATCCAAATCCATCGGCCTCACCCTGGGCCCGCTCTATTTCAACTGGCCCGCCGGCCGCCTGGCCGACTTCTATGCCCGCATCGCCGACGAGGCACCGGTCGAGCGTGTCCATCTCGGCGAGATCGTCTGCGGCAAGCGCTCGCCGCTGACCATTGACGCGATCGTGGCGGCGGCCGAGCGCCTGGAGCGCGGCGGCAAGACCGTCGTCTGGTCCGGCCTCATCTCACCGGTCAACAAGCGCGAGCGCCGGATGACGCGGGATCTGATGCAGGGCGACAGCATCGTCGAGATCAATGATTTCGGCGCCCTGAAAGACCGCCAGGACCGGCCCTTCGTCGCAGGCCCCTTTCTCAACATCTACAATGAAGCCGCCCTCGCCCTCCTGGCGTCGATGGGCTGCGAGCGCTGGTGTCCGCGGGTCGAACTGTCGCTCGACGCGATCTCGGCCATCGCCGCCGGCAATCCGGCCGTGGAGGTCGAGCTCTTTGCCTTCGGCCGCCTGCCGCTCGCCCATTCCGGACGCTGCTATCACGCCCGCCAGAACGGGCTGACCAAGGACAGCTGCCAGTATGTCTGCGAGAAAGACCCCGACGGCGCCGGGGTCGAGACGCTCGATGGCATCCCCTTCCTCGCCTATAACGGCGTGCAGACCCTGTCCCACGCCCTGCATGTGTCGCCCTTTGCCTCCGCCGCCTTGCGGCAGAGCGGGGTGAGCGCGTTGCGCCTGTCGCCGCACACGGGCGACATGGTCGCCATCGCAAAGGCCTGGCGCGGCTTTCTGGATGGCCGGAGCGATCTGGACGCCCTGCTTGCCGCCATCCGCGGCGAGATGCCGGGTTTCGACCTGGTCAGCGGCTATCTTGCCGGCAAGCCGGGGCGCGAATGGGCCGCCCCGTAGCGCAGGACGTCCGGGCCCGGCGCCATCACCCCTCGCTTTCGCACCAGGCCAGCGCCAGGGCGGAGAGGGCGATGTACAGCACGACCAGGCCGAAGCCCGGCGTGTCCTGTTCGGCAAAATCGGCAACGACAGGCAGGGCGAAGCCGAGGCCGGCCAGCCAGGCCAGCAGGATCAGCGTCGACACGATCGCCCGGCCGTGACGCACCAGCCGCAGCCGGATCGACAATATCGCGGCCCGCCGCCGGGCCCGGTCAGTCAGACGGCTCATCTGCGTCCTCCTCTTGCGGGGCGAGCCGCGCCGCCAGCCGCTCCTTTGCGCGTTTGACCCGTGACTTCAGCGTCCCCAGCGGCACCTTGAGTGCCCGCGACGCCTCGACATGCGTCAGCCCGCCGATCTCGCACAGGATGGCGACATCGCGTTCTTCCGGAGCGAGCGCATCCAGCGCGGCGCGAATATCGATCGGCCAGTCCGGATCGCCGGTCACGAGCGGCCGCACCTCGCCGCGCAACCGGTCGAGAATGCGCCGGTGCGAGCGCTGCCGCCGGGTCAGCATCAACAGCTCGCGATAGCCGATGGCGAACAGCCAGGTGCGAAAGGCCGACCGTCCGTCATAGCGGCGGATATGGATGAAGGCCTTGATCAGCGCCGCCTGGGCGAGATCCTCGGCATCCTGCCGGTGGCGGATCGAGGCGTTGAGAAAATCGGTCAGGGCCGCCTGGTGCCGGCGCACCAGCTCCTCGAACGCATCCGCATCCCCCGCTGCCTGGCACAACGGGATCAGCTTGCTGTCGCTGATCTGACGGAGCGTCCGGCGGGTCATCGGACGCTAGTGCTCGTCCCGGCCGGTCAGCAGGAAGTGAAAGGCCAGGTGCACCAGTCCCAGCGTGAAGGGCAGGCCGGCAATCGCCAGCACGAAGAGCTGGGCCCGCAGGCTCTCCATCAGGAATGCCAGGGCGAGGCCGGGCAGGACCAGCGCCAGCAGGATCAGCCCGCGCCGCAGGTCGCGGAAGCGCCGCCGCGTCCCGCCGGCGATCTGCGCCAGCGCGGCCTGGTCGACGGTCTCGCAGCGCTCGACCAGCAACCGGATCGTGGCGAGATCCGCCTTGCGTTTGCGGTAGGCGAAGAATTGCGCGCTGATCGGAATGGCCGCGAGGAATGCCACCACGAGGATCGGGATGAGTTTGGCGACGATATCGTCTTCCACGGCGACCTCCAGCCTGCCTGTTTGCGCTTTGATGCAGGCACATGGTGCCACGGATGACGGGCAGGCGATTTTTTTTCAGCGTCATCCGGATCGGGCGATGCCCGCATCCAAGGGCTCAGACCCGCTGCGATTTCCGCAGCCTGAAAACGCCAAGGAGCCCTTGCCCATGACGCCGTCCCGCCTCGCCGCCGCGACCCTCGCGCTTTGCCTGTCCACCGCGGCACACGCCCAGGACACGCTGCAGATCACCCATGTCACCGTGATCGATCCCGCCAGCCGCACGGTCCGGCCGGACATGACGGTCACCCTGTCCGGCGGCCTGATTGCCGCGGTGGAGCCTGCTGCCCTGGCGGCAGCGCCCGAGGGCGTCCGCGCCATCGACGGCCGGGGCCGTTTCCTCATCCCCGGTCTGATGGACATGCATGTGCACACGAATGTCGCGCCGGTCACCGAGACCAGCCTCGCCCTCTTCCTCGCCCATGGCATCACCTCGGTGCGCGACATGGCCGGCGATTGCTGGGAGCCGCAGACCCCGCCCTTCCTGTGCCGGGACGATCTGGTGACCTACAATGCCCGCATCGATGCCGGAGCGCTGGCCGGGCCGGATCTGGTGCGCCTGTCGAGCGCCTTCGTGCAGAGCGACCGCACCGGCCATCTGCCGCCGGATGCCGATCCGATGTTCACGCCGCAAACGGAAGAGCAGGGCCGGGCTCTCGCCGACTATCTCGATGCGCGCGGCGTCGATCTGGTGAAGATGTATCACGCCATCCTCCCGGCCGCCTATGAGGGGCTGATGGACCGGGCCGGCGAGCTCGGCCTGGAAGTGTCCGGTCATATCCCGCTCGTGCTGTCCGCTGCGGAAGCCTCGGCGGCCGGCCAGCGCACGCTTGAGCACGCCAAGGACATCGTCACCGATTGCAGCGGTTTCAGCGCCGAATACCGCTCCCGCATCCGCGCCGTGATCGGCGGCGATGAGACGGCACAATGGCCGGACGATGCGGAACGGCTTTCGCGCACAGTGGCCAGTTTCGACGCGGACACCTGCCGCGCCCTGATGCGCGAACTGGCGGCCAACGGCACCTATTACGTTCCCACGCACGGCACGCGCGAGATGGATGTGCGCGCCGGCGACCCGGCCTATCGCGACCATCCGGCACTGGCCTACATCCCCGGTTTCCAGCGCCAGCACTGGGACGCCGATCTCGATCGCACTGCCGCGGAACCTGCCGAAGTCCGCGATCACTATGCCCGCTTCTACGCCCTGGGACTGGAAGTCACGGCGCTGGCGCATGAGGCAGGCGTCGCGGTGATGGTGGGCACCGATGCCAATGACACGATGATCATTCCCGGCGTCAGCGCCCATGAGGAACTGGCCCGCCTGGTCGAGGCCGGACTGGGCCCGATGGACGCACTGCGCGCCGCGACCGCGACGCCGGCCCGGTATCTTGGCCGCGACGGCACGCTGGGTACTGTCCAGGCCGGAGCCGAGGCCGACCTTCTCCTGCTGGACGCGAATCCGCTGGACGACATCGCCGGCACCCGCGCCATCGCGGCCGTGATCGCCGATGGCCGGCTGTACGACCGGGCCGGCCTGGATGCGCTGCTCGACAATGTCCGCCAGCGCGCCGCGGAGGGCACGCTGCCGGGCGAGTAGGCGCCTGTCACGGTCAGGAGGGGCCCGCCGCCTGCAGCGGCGGGTTGCCCTTTTCGCGACACATGTAACATGGCGACTATATCGGGAGCACCGGAGTTCAACCATGTTCCGGCATGCCGTTGCGACAATGCTTGCCGCGGGTCTGGCCAGCCTTGCACCCTGCACTGCCTCGGCAGCCCAGCCCCCCCGAGAGCCTGTCGGAGCCGGTGACGCAGCATGTGCGGATCGACAGTCCGCGTCTGGCCCTGACCGGTCTGCAGCTGATCGACGGATCGGGCACACCGGCGTGGCGGGACCAGACCATCCTGATCGAGGAGGGCCGCATCCGGGCCGTGGGTGACAGCGTCGACGTGACGGCCCCGAAGGGTTCGAGGTGGTAGCGCTAGACGGCCGGACGGCAATGCCGGGCATTGTCGGCCTGCACAATCACCTCCACCATCCGGGCGTTCCCGTCAGCCATTTTGCCGCGCCGCATCTTTATCTTGCCGGCGGAAACCGCCTATGCCGACCCGATCGCGGACATGCTGCCCGACACGCTGTTCAACGGCCAGGGACGCGTCGCCGCCCTCGCCCACGCCGCCGGCCTGAAACCCGCGCGCGAAATGGTGCCACCCTTCGAGGACGAAGCCTGGCTGGAAGCCGAATTCGCCCGCCGCGGCGTCTTCTCCGGCGCGGACTGAGGGGTCTTGGATTAGTCCCGATAAGGCTCGTGACTGATCAGGCGCATTGTGTAGGCGGCATCGCCCAGCCCGTTCATGTGCCGGTCCGAGGACAGCTCGCCCGTCACCCACACCGGATCCCACAGCCGGTCGACCCGCAGCGGTTCGTCCAGCGTGACATAGACGATCTGGTTGGGTGGCGGCGGCGGGGTGTGAATGCAGGCGCCGAAATAGGGCACCAGCAGAAACTCGTCGATCGCGCCGCCGGGCTGATAGTCCAGCGGCAGGATGAAGCCGGGCATGCGCACCGTCTGGCCGATCAGGGCCTGCTCGACATTGAACGTGCCGATCTGCTGCATCTGGCCGCCGAAATGATTGATCTCCATCGTCGCATAGGCCGAGTTGTAGAGCTGCTCGATCCGCTCCAGCTCGCCCTCCGGCAGGAGATCGTCCCAGTTGATGGTGATCACGCCATTCTCGTCCGGCGGCGGAAAGTCCGGGCCGGGCGGCGGCGGCGTTGCCCGCAGCGGCGCTTCGTCGTCTGACGAGGCCGCCACTTGCGGATCGGGCCCGGCAGGTTCCTCGGCCTCTACGTCCTGCGGCTCCGGCTGCACGGCTTCTGCTGTCCGGGAACTGCCCGCCGCCGCGGCTTCGGTGCCGGGCGAGGTGTCGGCACCGCTGGGACTGGCGCCGCAGGCGGCGAGCAGAAGCACGGGAAACAGGTAGATGCGGATCGAAGACATGATGGACCTCACAAACGGATGGACAGGCCGTCGGCCAGCGCATTGCGCTGTGCCCGCCAGGCCGGCCAGGCGCCCAGCAGCGCGCCGGCCAGGGTGACGGCCCCGAGGACTAGGATTTCGGTCAGGCCCGGCCCGCCGGCCAGGTCGAGGCCGTAGCGCGCGGCCACGCTGCGGGCGATGACGGCAAAGCCGGCCTGCGCCAGGAGAATGCCGATCACGGCACCGGCGGCCGCCAGCGAAGCGGCTTCCAGGATCAGCAGGGCAAAGATATCGCGCGGCCGCGCACCCGTCGCCCGCAACACCGCCATCTCGCGGCGGCGCTCGTTGAGCCCGGCCGACAGGGCGGTGAGGATGCCGGTCATGCCGACCACGACGACCAGCAGCGAGATCGCCTTGAAGGCCGTCTCGCCGGCCCCGATCACCTGCCAGAGCTGTGACAGTGCCACGCCCGGCATGATCGCGCTCAGCGCCTCGCCCTGATAGGTGTTGATCTGCCTTTGCAGCCCCAGAACCCGGATCGGCGAGCTCACCCCGACCAGGATCGCCGTGATGCTGTCGGGCTCGAGCGTGCCGGGATCGGAGGTCTCGCGCACCGCCTGCCCGGACGGTGGCGCGCCGCTCTCCCAGCCGATATGGATCGCCTCGATACTCTCCAGCGAGACATGGACAGACCGGTCCACGGGCGTGCCGGTGGGCGCGAGAATGCCGACAATCTCGAAATCATGGCCTGAATGTTCGGCAAAGCTGACATCGCCGATCCCGTGCGACAGCCGGATGAAGCCGCCCAGGCCATAGTCGAGCTGGCGGGCCACTTCCGCGCCCAGCACCACTTCATGGGTCGTGTCGAAGGCGCGCCCTTCGGACAGCGCCAGCGGCTGGCTGCGGCCATAACGGTAGTGCTCGAAATAGGCCTGTGTCGTGCCGACGACCCGGTAGCCGCGATGACTGTCGCCCAGGGAAATGGGAACGGTCCAGTCGACATCCGGCGCCGAGGCGATCAGCTGATACGTGTCCCAGCCGATATTCGCGGTCGGATCGCCCAGGCGGAAGACCGAATAGAGCAGGAGATTGATCGCCCCGCCGCGCGCGCCGACGATAAGATCAGTATCCGAAATAGTGGAATCGAAGCTGGCCCGCACACCGGTGCGGATCTTCTCCACGCCCAGAAACAGCATTACGGCGAGCACGATGGACAGGATCGTCAGCGCCACCGAGACACCGCGATTGGCCAGGCTCTTCCAGGCCAGGGTGAGAAGCGACGCACTCATGCCGCCTGCCTCGCGCGATTGATGGCAGCGAGTTCGATCTGCCGGTCGAACCGCTCCGCCAGGGTGCGGTCATGGCTGACGAACAGCAGCGCGGCGCCGGACTTGCGGCACTCCGCGGTCAGCAGGGAGAGGAAGGCGTCGCGGGCATCCTGGTCGAGCGCCGAGGTCGGCTCGTCCGCGATGACCAGGCCCGGCCGGCCGATCAGCGCCCGGGCTGCCGCCACACGCTGTTGCTGTCCCACACTCAACGCCGTGACCTGGCGGGTCAGGCTGCCGGTATCCAGCCCCAGCGCGTCGAGCAGGCGGCGCGCCTCGGTGTGCGCGTCCGTCCCGTCCTGCTTCAAGCGCTCAGCCCGCGCCGCCGAAAAGCGCAGCGGCAGAAGGACATTCTCCAGCGGGCTGAGATTGGGCACGAGATTGAACAGCTGGAAGACGATCCCCAGCTGCGCCGCGCGCAGGGCATCGCGCCGGGCGGGACGGGCCGGATCCATGCGCGTGCCCAGGACGCAAACCTCGCCCTCGCGGCAGGGCGTGATCCCGGCGATCAGGCCGAGCAGCGTGCTCTTGCCGCTGCCCGACGCCCCGGCGAGGAAAACCGCCTCTCCCGCGGCCATCTCGAACCGGTCGATCTCCAGCACCGCCGGCCCGCCGGGCCAGGCGAAAACCAGGTCGCGGATACGGACAGCCGGTACCGTCATGGTGCCAGACGATGGTCCGGGGCTGACGGCGTCAGATCGAGGCCGATCTGCCGGTCCGGTGACACCAGCACCGCCTCGATCGTCTCGAACCGTTCGAACACCTCGAAGACACCCGTACCGATCCGGCGCAGACGTTGCGGTTGCGCGCAGTCGAACCGGTAGGTCACCCGGATATCGTGATAGCCGGTATCGGCGATCTCGCCGCCCAGATAGGCGCAGCCGGCATCGCGATCGAGCCGCAGAACCACGCCTTCGGCCAAGAGGCTGGACCGGGCCTCGCTGACGAGGCGCGCCTCGTCCGCATCGCGCGGCTCGCGCTCGAAACCGAAGAGATTATAGCCCGGCGTCTCGAACTCGGCCTCGACCCGCCCATCGGCATCGATAGCGACGCCCAGATGGCCGACCCCGTGGACATGGGCCGCGTGTCCCTCATGCCCGTCATGATCCGCGTGATCAGGGTGCGCATCGTGATCGCTATGTGGGGTCTGTGTGGCACCTGTGTCGCCCGTATGTAGCCCTGACGAGGCCAATACGGCGCCGGCAAGCATCAGAATATCCGGTCCCACTGCATATCTCCCTGCGAATTCGGCAGACCTGCCGTTGATCACATTTCGATACGTTATTATATAACACAAAGAGCGTTCAAGAGGGCCGCTCATGTCATTTTCGTTACCCGGGAGAAAAACGCATGCGCCGCACTCAGGATGCCGCCGGGATCGCCCTTTCGGGCCTCTGCCTTGTGCATTGCCTGGCGCTGCCCTTCCTCATTTCGCTGGGGCCGGCGCTGGTCTGGATGGAGGATGAGCGTATCCACCTCGCCCTGGCAGGTCTGGCGCTTCTGGTCAGTCTCAACGCCATGCGGCGCTGGCCGGGCGGCATGCGCGGCATCGCCCTGCGGGGGCTGGCCGTGACGGGCCTGGCCCTGCTCTTCTTCGGCGCGCTGGCCGGGATTTCCGAACTGACCGAACGCGTCGTCACCGTCACCGGCGCCAGCAGCCTGGCCCTGTCGCACGGCGCCGCCTGGCTGACCTCAGCCGGCCGCCCCGCACACCGGCACTAGCGTCCGGACAGGCCTGAGCAGGCGTTTCAGGCGGGGGTATGCACCGGCGTTATGGCCCCTGTCCGAATATGAAGTGGCCGAAGACACGGCGCACTTTCTATGGTCAGGATATGCTTCAACCCCGTGCCGGAAAGAACCATGCACGCGTGCTCATGTCCTGACAGCCGGCCACCCGGACCGGCCCCTGCCCGCACAAGACAAGCGGGACCAAACGCGGCATGACGCGCACGCTGAAATCCGTTGCCATTATCGGTGCCGGCGTCGTCGGTGTGGCGACCGCCTATGCCCTGGCGCGGCGGGGGCTGGATGTTACGGTGATCGACGGCCGCGAGTCCGCCGGCCGCGGCGCGTCCTACGCGAACGGGGCTCAGCTGAGCTATCTCTACACGGACGCCCTCGCCAATCCGCGCCTGTTCCGTGACATGCCCGGCCTGCTTCTCGGCCGCAGCGAAGCCTTCCGCATGCGGTTGAGCCTCGACCCGGACTATCTGCGCTGGCTGCTGGCCTTTCTGCGCAACTGCACAGCCGGGCGGTTCAAGCGCAACACGCTGGCAGCCCTCGAACTGGGACTGGAGTCCCGGCTGCAGATGGCCAGCCTGCTGGCCACTCACGATCTTGATTTCGGCTATGCGGTGCGCGGCAAGATGCACCTCTATCACACCGAAGCCGCCTTCGCTGCGGCGCGCCGCGTGATGGGGATGAAGAATGTCGGGCCGGCGGCCCAGCAGGCCCTGAGCTTTGACGAAGCCCGCGCGATCGAACCGGCGCTCGATGCGGCGCCGGACAGGCCGGTCGGCATCATCTACACGCCGGATGAAGCCGTCGGCGACTCGTTCCGCTTTTCCAGCAACATGCTCGAGCTGCTGCAGGCGCGCTACGGCGTGCGGGTAATCTTCGACGCGACCGTCAGCGAGGTCAGCACGGCATCGGGCGAGGCGCTCCTGTGTACCGACGGCCAGGCTGTGAAGGCCGACATGGCCGTCGTGTGCGCCGGTGCCGATGCGCGCCGCCTGCTGCGCCCCTTCGGCGTCTCGATCCCGGTCATGCCGATGAAGGGCTACTCGCTGACCGCCCCGCCCGGTGACGCCGCGCCGACGGTCAGCCTGACGGATACGACACGGCGGCTTGTCTTTACCCGGCTCGACGGCCGCATCCGCGTCGCGGGACTGGCCGATCTCGGCTGGCGCTCGGCCGATCCGGACCCGGCCCGGCTCAACACGCTGCTACAGCACGCAAGGGCCTCGCTGCCACAGGCTGCCGCCTTTGATGACGCTTCGAGCTTCTGGGCCGGACTGCGGCCGATGACTCCGAACTCCCTGCCCTGCATCGGACAGGCCGGCCCGGCGCTCGCCTACAATGTCGGGCACGGCATGCTGGGCTGGACCCTGGCGATGGGGTCCGGCGAGCGGCTTGCCCGCCAGATTGCACCCGATTTCGACCCGGTATCAGAAGGACACGCCCCTCATGACGTCAAAACCCTTGCCGCCACCCCTTAGCCCCACACGGGAAGCAGCGGGCCTGCTGTTCATATCCGGCCAGCTGCCGCGCGGCGATGACGGGAAAATGGTCGCCGGCGGGATCACCGAACAGGCAAGCCGGGCCATCGACAATCTGGCCGCGGTTCTCGCCCGGCACGACATGACGCTCGACGATGTCGTCAAGACCACGGTCTGGCTGACCGATGCCGCGCTGGCGGGTGAGTTCAACGCCGTTTATCGCGCGCGTTTCGCCGAACCCTTCCCGACCCGTTCGACGGTTGTTTCCGGCCTGCTGGCCGGCGACGCGCTGATCGAGATCGAAGCCATCGCCCACAAGGGCTGATCCCCGACCCTCCCGCCTGTCGGCGCCCTACCAGCGATAGCCTGGCAGGGTGCCGACATTTCTGACCCCGGCCGCCCGGGCGTCGGGACGCCGCGGATCCGCCGCGCCCTCGAACACTCCGTCCGCAATGCGGATGCACTGGGCGCTGCCGATCGTGTCGGAGAACTCGATCTCGTGGCCCAGGCTGCCCAGCAGGCGCAGCGTGTCGATCGACAGGCCGGGCTCCACTTCCAGCTCATCGGGATACCAGTTCTGGTGAATGCGCGGCGCCTGCACGGCCTCGGCAATATTCATGTCGTGGTCGATCACGTTCAGGATCACCTGCAGCACCGTATTGATGATGGTGGAACCGCCCGGCGTGCCGACAACGAGATAGGGCTCGCCATGGCGGAACACGATGGTGGGCGTCATGCTGGACGTCATGCGCTTGCCCGGCTCCAGCCGGTTCGCGACATTCGACTGCATCCCGCGCACATCATTGAGATGCGAGCGCAGGGCGAAATTCTTCATCTGGTTGTCCAGCAGGAAACCGGCCCCCTCGACAAGGGCGCCCGACCCGAAGGACGAGCCCAGCGTATAGGTGTTGGAGACGACATTGCCGGCGGAATCGGCAACCGAGAAATGCGTGGTATCCGGACTTTCGAAGGCGAGCGGATCGCCCGGCGAGACGGCGCTGGCCGGCGATGCCGACGTGCGGGAAACGTGGCTGACCCGTTCCTCTGCATAGGCCTTGGAGATCAGCGTCTCGACCGGCACCTGCACATAGTCCGGATCCCCCAGATATTGCGTGCGGTCGGCATAGGCAAGCTGCATCACTTCCGACAGGGTGTGCAGCGTCGCGGCACTGTTCGCACCCATCGCCGAGAGATTGAAATGTTCCAGCATGTTGAGCATCTGGAGCAGGGCGATCCCGCCCGAGCTCGACGGTGGCATGGTCACGACCTCATGACCGCGATAGGTCGTGCGGATCGGTTCACGCCATTGCGCTTCATACGCCGCAAGATCCTCCATCGAGATCAGCCCGTCATTGCGCTCCATGTCCGCGACAATCCGTTGGGCGATCTCGCCCTCGTAGAAATCGCGCGGGCCGGCCGTCATCAGCCGCTGCAGCGTCCAGGCGAGGTCGGGCTGAACCAGCCGCTCGCCGAACTGACAGGGGCTGCCGTCGGCATGGAAGAAGGCGGACCGGGCGGCGTCGGAACTCGACAGGCGCCGCTCGCCCCA
>MDSZ01204241.1_pt1 | contig 56483 bp, 40 predicted proteins | sample 811201 | NCBI WGS metagenome assembly MDSZ01 (sample SAMN05326647, study PRJNA326480) | marine metagenome | isolation source: seawater | place: Indian Ocean: North | collected 2010
CTCCAGCAATCATCATTTTGACTTTTACATCTCCTGGAGTTAATCCAGATGAAGTAACATTGACATAAGTGGAAGATTCAATTAAAAATTCCGAAAGTATCGGCTCTCCATCCTGGTACAATGATATTGAGATTGTCAAAGGAGGCCAGTTATCAGATACTTCAACATATATTGGGTGAGGGTTTTGGAGTGATTGAGAATTAGTGGATAATGAAATTGGCATACCAATATGCCATGTCCTATTGCCTGAGGTTTGCCCTGATGAGTCTCTTGCTTCACAAATAATTTCTTGTAAATATTCAATATTTGCATATAAGGAACCATCAAAACTTTGTCTGATATTTGAATTCAAATCACCAAAACATGAAATATCAAGGTTTGAAACTCCCAACTCATCATTGAACCATGTTGAAACTTGTTCCCAATCTGCCCACATTACATCTCCTGTTTCAGATAAGGGAAACCAAGTTCCATCAATAGGCGCATCTTCAGTCCACGACGGGGGATTATCAATTGGTACAGGAAGAGTAGTGAAATCGGCAAAAATATCTTCACCACTAGGCCAGTTAATTTTATCTGAATTTGGAAATATAGTATAACTCAAAATATCATTGTTTGAGTCTAAAGAATAATTAGAAGATTGATCGCCAATACAACTACCTCTCAGAGGAGTTACATAATCATCTCCTGAATCTATATCTAGACCTACATGCCTGCCTTCACACTCTTCCCAAATGTCTAATCTTAAATCATTAGTTAGAGGGAAAGAAAAGGTTAATTCAGCATTGCTCATATTTGATGCATTCAGTGCTATCGTAAATGATTCAGGATCACTAATTCCGGATAATTCCAAAGTGGAATTTAAGTATAAAATAAATCTACATTCATCCAAACCAAGAGAATTGTCTTTATCAGTATCACAATCTCTGTTTTCTGATGGTATAACAGGTATTTCATAACAGGGAGTATTTGGATTATAAGATTCACAAGTTCTAATTTCGGAATGTCTAGAAGGTACACCGTTTACTTCATTCACGATTATGCTATCTCCTTCCCATGTTGTATTTTTCCAGTCAACACCTACTCCTCCTCTGTGGGCTGGGCCGTCTCTGATTCCAATTCTAGTAATTGTGTGCTCTATACAATCAGCAGCAATTGACATCACTGCATCTCTCTCATCAGTAGATAGCCAACCATCTCCACCACTTGGTAAAAGTCCTTGCAAATAACTATCCAGTCTTTCCCTCACAACATCTGCCATTGTCCAATTTATCCATGCTATCGCAAATACTTCTGCGGATTGCCAATCTTGATCAATTTGAAAATGATACTCTGCTTTCGTGTATTCAAATATATCTTCAAAGGTTATTCGACTACAACGCTCTTCAAAGCTGGCTTCATTACCTCCTCCTCCAAATTGCTCCATCCGAATTAATTTATTTCCTAAATTAGAATCATTAGATAGAAGCGGCATGAAACTGATAAAAATAAAAATAAAACAAATACAGACCACTGACAGAGTTGAGTTTTCTCTTCGCACAGCCTTAACAAGAATCAATAGGTCATTACTATATCGTTCAAATGTTTACTCTTAAATTAGGTATTTGCACTAAATTTAGGGCACCCTAAATTTCATATACTGACCTATTCTGCGAAAGTTTAGGACGTCCTAAAAATGCCCCACAGGAGAATATAAAAATGCTAAAAAATACTAAAAATAAGACTATAACAATAATGGCCGTACTTCTTTTTGCTACGTCTGCTTTTGCAGGATGTACTGGAGATGATGGCCCAGAATTAGATGCTGAAGATGGAGGATATACATATGTTACAAATGTCGATGTTTATCGATTAATGACTGAAGATATTTGCGAAATAAAAGATCTTGCAGAGGAACATGATTGGGCTGCAATAAAAGACATCTATCAAAATGGTAAGAATGTTGAAAAAAGTGATGGATCAATGAAAACAATAGAACAACATGCCTCTGCATCAGGAAAGAAACATGGATTGTCGGAATATTATGGCGTTGATGCCCCATTAGATGATTATATTATGGCTGCCATAGATGGTACAGGTATGTTTGCTGGTGCTTCGGACAGTGTTAGAGAACAAGCTGTAGAAAAAGGAGTTCAAAATCAATATTTAGTTGCATATGCGATACATGAATGGAATGCTGCAATAGTAAAAGCAGAAGCAGGAGATTTTGGAGCAGATGATGCACAACATGCTTGGGATGAAGGATGGGGATTGTATCATGGAACTGATGAATCCGTATCATGTTCAGCTTATGCCACAGGAGATAAAAGAGCAGGAAACTTTGGTACTGCTAATTCAGATGGTACAGCACAAGCGAATGCTGCAATACTAGAAGCACAGCTTGAAGGATTGGCCGCTCTTCAGGCAGAAGATTTGCCTGGAGCAACAGCTGCAAGAGACAAAATAGTAAAGAATTTAGTAATAATATACTCGCAAGCAACAATTCGCTATGCACACAAGATGAATACTGACGAGACAGTAGAAGCGGCGCAGACTCATCAATCTGAAGGTTATTCCTTCTGGAGAGTTATTGAGTCAACTATCGCTGGAAGCAACCCTATGCCGGGTAATGATTGTTACAATGGAGTGACCATGACAGTTAGTTCTTCATTATCTGACGAATGTTCAGGTTATATGTACGTAACAGATTACGATATGGGAGATGGATCAGATATATGCTACAATATGGAGTTACACCAGGTTTCCGCAGATGATTCAGAAGCAAAATGTGATTCATATATGTTTTTGCCAAACTATGGTGCCACCATCTACACAGGAGCTTACAACACAGTAAGTCATACAATGAATAATTCTTGGAATCAAACAGTTACCGAGGGATGGAATTATTATGAGGATTTTGATATGGGAGGCGACACTCTATTCACTGGTTGCTACAATATGATTTCACATGAAATTTCTAGTGACGATAATGCAACATGTTCAGGTTACATATACGTAACAGATTACAATATGGGCGACGGAGTAGATACTTGCTACAATAGTGCTACTCATGCCAGTTCAGAAGTAAGCCAGGCAGTATGCGAAGCATATGACTGGTACGTCAATTATGGTGCAACGATATTTACTGGATGTTACAATACTGTAACTCATAGTACGAGTGCTGAAATGAGTGAAGTAGAATGTAATGCTTTTTCTTACTTACCAGGCTTTGGAACTGCTGGAATCAACGGAATATACGACTTTTCTAACGTACCAGTGGCTGGAACTGATTATCAGGCAGCAGTTCGTGCTCATCTTCAACCAGCTTGGGATATGCTAGGAATAACTTCTGAAGATATTGGAAGCCTCCAGTGAACAATATCTAATAAAGAAATATAAACTTACTTTACGGCAACGAAAGGCGTTAGATATCTGCACCACAGTTATCATGGCGTCATCATAGTTATGAATTTAGAATACACACTCAATTTAAACGCCTTTCGTTGACCAAGAAGAAATATAATTCTGTAAAGGAAAAAACTCATATTGAAAAAGCATGCAGAACTCGGATTATAAAGACACAAGCAATTTCCAATAAAGGAGATATGATATGAAGAAGTCAATTACACTACTCATTAGTATTATTCTCTTAACAACTATCTTTTCTGGGTGCTTAGAAGATGAAAACGAAGAAAGAACCTTGGGGGATTTAATAATTGCTTATGAAATAAAAGAGAACTCTCAAGAAATTGATAGTAATCCCGAAATATTGGCAAATTATCTTACTGAAAAGTTAAATTATGATGTTAGCATATTTAGTGTTGATTCAGAAGGAGCAATGATAGAGGCATTGAGATTTGGTAATGCAGATATTGCAATAATGGATGCTGGATCTGCGTGGATAGGTTGGCAACAATACGACTTAGGAGTCATGGCTGCCGAACTAAATGTGGATTACAGGACATACTACAATGCAAATGCCTGGGTTCGTTCCGAAAGCGATGTTGCGAAGGCTTTTCTAGATGATGATCCATATTCAGACCCATTTGCACTTCTTTCAGGGAAGACATCATGTCATACTGGTTGGCTAAATTCAGTGGGCATGTTACTTCCGATGGGATTTTTTATTGGGCATGGATATGCAAACATCATAGGAGATCCAAATGACGTAGAAACAATAAGGAATACTATTTATGGATTTTTTGATGATAATTCATCTATCCCTGAGATAGGTACTCCTTACTACGGACATTCTGGTGCTTTGAGGTGTCTTTCAGAAGAAATTGGCGATGTAGCATTCATTGAAGAGAATACAGTTGAAATATTGTGTAATAACGATTCAGAAGAAGAAAATGAATTTTGGTGCTTAGAAAAAGAAGAATATATCGGATTGCCTGTCTTTGGACAATCTCCCAGTAATTCAGTAGTTTATAACCCATCATTATTAGATTATAATCTAGCCAATGATATCACGGAAGTACTTGTTAATATGAAGAATGATCCTATTGCTTTCAACATACTCAGTGAAATACTAAATACCCCAGGTTTTGAAGCAGTAAATACTACTTCACATTTAGGTAGTTATTCGAAATTGATTTCTAATATACCCGGAATTTCAGCATATTATAACGACAAATATACATTGAATAGCACTCTTTCTTCTTCAATGGAAAAGGTCAGAATTACTATTAAAAATGATGCAAGCAGCGATATCGACACACAAATAATTTCAGATTATTTACATAGCATCTTAGGTGTTGAAGTAATCACAAATGAGGTAAATTCTGAAGGTGAGATTATTGAGTCATTAAAACTTGGCATCACAGATTTGGCAATTATGGATAGTCCTAGCGCTGGATGGGTTGCTTGGAAAGAGTTTGGGTTGGTTGCTATGGCTGCAATGCAAGGAATGGATGAACGTACAAATTACAATACTGCTGCTTTTGTGAAAATGGACAGCAGCATAGCATCTGCATATTTGGATGATAATCTTGATACAAATCCTTATTCCCTATTGGAAGGAAAAATCTCCTGTCACTCAGAGAGTATGAGTTTAGCAGGAATGGTTTTACCCGTTGGATATTTGATAGGCGAAGGATATATAAAAAATATCAACAATTCTGAAAATATTGATGATTTGAATGATACAATACTAAACTTCTTTGATCAAAATTCTTCAATTCCAGAAAAGGGTGAATCCTATTATGGTAATTTAGGTGCTTTAAAATGTCTTTCTGATGGTTTTGGAGATATTGCTTTTGTTGAAGAGGGTTATTTAGAGCCCTATTGTGAAAATGAAGATGAAGATGATAATCTAGATTGGTGTCTTAATTCTAGTGAATATGTTGCCCTTCCATTTGATATTAAAATCCCAACAAGTACCGTAATTTATAATCCTGAATACTTAGATGTGCAAAGCAGAACTGCAATCCTAAATGCTTTAATGTCTCTTAATTTTGAAATGTATTTGGAAAATTATTCTTTTTCAGGTAAAACCCACACTGGGTGTTATGACATTTCCATTCATGTTATTGATGAAGATTCCGAAAAGGAAACTTGTGGTTCTGAGATTTTAAAAAATATGTTCAATTCTTCTGGCGTTGTAAGAGTTACTTCTCAGGAACATTTTGGTCATTTCTCTGATTTGGTCAGTAATATCCCTGGAATAAGTGGATATTACATAGAATATTTTAAAATTTTTGAAGAAGAAACATAGAATGAAATCCCGACAATACCAAATAAGGGTTTAGGTTCGCCTAAACTTTCTACTAACCTAGGTGGTTGCTACATGAAAGATAACATTACTGCAACTCAACTTAATGAGAAACCGATAGTGAAATTAATTGATGTAGAAATAGGGTATAATAATAATGAAACATTAGTAAAAATTCCAAACATGGAAATTTTTCCTGGAGAGATTGTAGCTATAGCTGGACCATCTGGTGTTGGAAAAACTACATTATTAAGGACTATTGCAGGATTAGTAAGATCTATTTCCGGAAAAATAGAAGTTTGTGGAAAGGTGATCCCTCATAGGCCTAAAAGAGGGAGGTTGGGGTATATCCCTCAAAGATTAGGGCTAGTTCGTCATGCAAGTGTGTTGCATAATGTGATGCTAGGCGCCAATGCTGGTCAGAAGAAAGAAGTTTTTCATAAAAATAAGTATATCCAGATGATTGGTAATTCCGTGTTATCATTAATTCCTTCTAGGGAAGCTAAGAATAAATCGATAGATGCGATTGAAAAAATGGGTTTAACTGAGAAAATTAGAGAACCTATCAGAAAATTATCAGGAGGACAGCAAAGAAGAGTAGCAACAGCAAGGACATTGGCGCAAGAGCCGGCTTTGATTCTCGCAGATGAATTTCTCAGTGAATTAGATGAAGAAACTATGGAGACGGTATTGAGAGGCGTTGTAGAATATATCAGAAATAATAATGCTGCATTGCTTGTCATAGAACATGACGTATCTAGAGCTAGGTCTATGGCAGATAGGTTGTTAGTAATTGATGATGGTAGACTGAATCCGTTCATTACTGAAGTTACTATGGTAGAGGTGAAAGAATGGTTACGCTGAAATCTAAAGTAATATCTACTTGTTTTATTTTGATATTATTTTCTTTCTCATTATTGAATGGGATGGTGGATGATTGGGGAAGATTGTCCGGTGGTTTATCGAATTTATTCATTTTCTTCAGTGAATCTTTATGGCCTCCTAGTTTGAGTGTGGTTGAACCTCAAGTATATCCGGTATGTACAACTTATCCATTGTTTGATTTTACTTGTTCTACTGCTTGGATTGGAATGAGTGAGACTATCAAAATAGCCTTTGTCTCAACAATTTTTGGCTCAATTATTTCTTTACCAATTTCAATCCTAGCTGCGAGGAATTTGAGCTCTCTGGGAGTCTCATATTTTGCAAGAATTTTACTGGCTGCTGCACGCAGTTTACCAAGTATAATCTGGGCTATATTTTTTGTTATCCTTGTTGGTTTTGGGCCTCTTTCAGGTGTTCTAGCGATGACAATCTATACTGTTGGATACCTGGGTAAACTTCAATATGAATCGATAGAAGGAATGAATAGTATCCCACTTGAATCGGCAAGATCGATGGGACTTTCAAAAATAGAAATTGCTACAGGAGTAGTGATACCAGAGATGGCAAATAATTTGATTTCTCAGATGATTTTCATGTTTGAGTATAATGTTAGGCATGGAACTGTGATTGGAATTGTAGGTGCCGGTGGGATTGGTTATTACATCAACTTATATCTCAAATTTCTTCAATATGATAAAGTTATTTCATACCTAATAATTATATTCATAGTGGTGCTGATAATAGATTTCTTATCAATTAGTGCTAGGTCTTATTTCAATGAAGAAGGAGATATATCTAAACCCTCATGGTGGGATGTATTACCAGGGTCATTTTGGAAGAACCCGGAATGATCAAATATCAGAGGCGATTATTCTTATTGATCCATCTTTATATGAAATCTGTATATTGTCTTTTACTTTGATAGTTAATGCAGACAATGCCTCATATACTTCTTTTTCTGTTACTTTAAATGCTTCAGCAGCACGTTTAGTTGACCATGGTACTTCAACAAAATTAGATGATGAGAGCCACTTTAATAGACGTTTTTCAAAATCAGTTAGATCTGAAGCAGACATTTTCTCAACTCCTGTATGACTCAACCATTTTTCTTACTGCATCCTCTACTTCTGATTTTCCCTCTAGTAATGACCATAAAGCAGACAAGAAGGGGGTTGGGGCATCTATCTTTTTTGAATAATCTAAGAATGATTTGGTAGCACGTACGCCTTCAGCCACCATATGCATTTCTGACAATGCACTATCTAAACTCATTCCTGAAGCTAATTTCTCCCCCAATGAACGGTTACGACTTCGAGGACTGGTGGCAGTCACATACAAGTCTCCAATGCCTGCTGGACCAAAAGCTGTACTTTTATCTGCGCCCATTTTTTCAAGAAGATATATCCCTTCACTATACCCTGCAAGTACTAGAGCCGCTTTCAGATTATCTCCTCCTATGCTATCTCTCAGACCATCAACCAAACCGCACGCTAATGCAACAGTATTTTTGTATGCGCCCCATAATTCAGCTCCAATCGGATCTATGGCTGGAGTGAGTACTAATGTCCCTGTAGATAATCTCTCCGAGATGCGTTCTGCAACAGATTTGTCATGGCAAGCGACCAAAGCATTGGTAAGGACTCCTCTAGCTACTTCCGGAGCAATAGTTGGACCTGTCATTACAACTACCGAGTTACTTTTTCCTGCAATAGATAATTTCTTTTCCAATACTTGAGAAATTAATTCAGAATCTTCATTTTCTGGAGCCAGTCCCTTTGCTAAATCAACAATTACATGTGAAGGACGTAAATTTTCTACCATTTCATCGAAAACTGAGATTATTACGGAGCTAGGGAGCGCCATAATAATTAATTCACATTCTTCTAAAATATCATTAATTTCCATAGTCGGATGTAAACCGGTCAAATCGTGATCTGGGAGATATTTATGATTCATACTTTCTTCCATTAGTGATTTATAAACATCATGTTCAATTGTCCAGCCAGATACATTATGGCCATCTTCTAACCATATCTTGGCAAGAGCAGATCCCCAATTTCCCAATCCCACTACACCTATTCGAGCCATATTAGTCGTATCGATGGCGTAAACTCAACGTTATCATACTATGGGAAATGAACATGTAAAGCGTTGCCTTCTTGACTATTGAACGCTCGCGCATAATTCAAGCAGGGGTACCCGAGTGGTCAAAGGGGCTGGGTTTAGGTCCCAGTGCGTAGTGCTTCGCAGGTTCAAATCCTGTCCCCTGCACCATTAACTAGTCCAATCTTATTCTCTTGGAACGGAATTTGGCTAATTTAGACTTCTGCCAATTTACCAATCTAAGGCCCATTAAACACAAGAATGATATGCTCAATATACTGATAATGTAGACTGAAGGCGGGAATGGCCTAGTTTCATCGAGAGGCCATTTATCTTCGGTATCGAGTACTCCGTCATTATCATCATCAATATCTTTGTAATTTAAATCTCCATCTCCATCTGTATCTATAAAATCAGTATCCAAATATACTGGTTCAACAGGTTCTGGCTCTTCTACAGCTCCTAAATTAGGATCTGCAATACACCCAAGTAAATTACCAATTGCTAAGAGATGTGCAAAATTTTCGTCAGATGGATTTAACCCTGGGACAAAAATACATTGATCAGCGTTATTTCCGACTGAATCGCCATCAGAATCCGCCCACTCAAGTGGGTCATTATCAAATAAATCGAAATTATCTCCAATGTTATCTCCATCCGTATCATTCCACTCGGATGGATCTAATTCAAATGCGTCAATTGAATCATTATATCCATCATTATCGTCATCAAAATCTAAATTATTGCCTAAAGTATCTCCATCAGTATCTAGATATTCAGTAGGATCTAATGGGAATGCATCGCCCAATAAATTACAATTATCCAATACTATATCATAACTTGGATGGCTGTTGGAGAGATTGACTAAATCAGAAGGGTAAATCAGTGGATAAGATATAGGAAGATATGCCAATACAGAAGGATGATTTAATGACACAGAAATTCCATTGGAGTTTGTAATAATAATAGAGCCTATATCATGATTTTGACCATAATTTAGATTAGAATTATCTCTGAATGAAGTACCTATACTGGTATCGCAAACTCCGTCTCCATCATCGTCGGCATCAAAATTATCTCCTAATTTATCGCCATCATAATCGGCCCATTCATATTTATTATTTGGGAAGGTATCAAAATTATCAGAACGTCCATCATTATCATCATCGTTATCGGTATTGTCACCAATACCGTCCAAATCAGTGTCTGCCCATTCAAATTGATTCAAGGGGAATAAGTCCAATGGACGTAGTTCATATACAATGTTTCCGCTGGAATCAAGAACAGGTGCTAAGAAAGTATCATTCACTCCATCATTATCATCATCTGGGTCTATATTATCAGGTACATTATCTCCATCTGTATCAGCATAAACTTCTGGATCAAGTGGGTCATAATCATATACATCATCTACTCCATCTCCATCATCATCAGTATCAATATAATCTGGTATAAAGTCACCATCTGTATCTAAAATACAATCTGTGAAAGAATTAGAGGCGAGTTCAATAGTTGAAGTTGATTCAGGGCAGGCGATTTGTTCAGTTGCCTGATCTGAGTCAACATAGAATCCCTTTTCAGCAGGAAGACAGTTTGCTTGACCTATTGTATTTGTATAATATCCAACTGTACAGGAAGTCTGTTGAAGAGATGCAGTTCCTGGTGCACTGAATCCTTTGGATGCTGAGATGCAGGATGTTTGTCCAGAATCTGGTTGATAAGTTCCCGGTTCACAGGCCGTTTGAGTACCTGAACCATGGTTTAAATCAATTAAATCTGGAGAAGAACTATCTGATGAACCGCCATTACCGAGTTGCCCATCTGAATTTATCCCCCAACAATATAGTGTGGCATCATCAAGGACCGCACAAGAATGGCTATTGCCAACTGATAAAGATATAGCAAATCTTCCGGGAGGTATATCGACAGGTTCAGGATTACTTCTACTTATTAGAGAAGAATCTCCAAGCTGACCTCTAGAGTTATCTCCCCAGCAGATTACATGACCACTATCCAATAGAGAGCAAGTATGATGGAAACCTGAGCCAACATAGGAAGGTGTATCTGATTCGGATAGTTGTATTAATAAAGGCATATTGGAACTACTTAATTCCGAGTTACCTAATTGTCCTGCCGAATTGAAGCCCCAACAATAAATTGAATTATTTATCAATATAGCACAAGTATGGAAAGAACCACTTTCTAAAAATATCGTTTCATATTCAGAATCGAATAAAACACTGACGGGTTCTAAGTTTCTAATATTTGTACCATCTCCTAATTGACCATGCCAATTATCGCCCCAACAACTTACTGAATGATTTTCTAAAATAACGCATGTATGATAAGATCCGGAAGATATTGAGATTGCTGCTTGCCCTCCTTGTAACGTAACAGATTTTGGAACATTGCTGTCTATGGTAGTTCCATCTCCTAGTTGTCCATTGGAATTACTTCCCCAGCATTTTACAGAGTCGTCACTCAATATGGCGCATGAATGAGTTTGTCCCAATGAAACACTTTTTGCAGATTTGCCCGCACCCAAATTGACAAGAGTGGGCGTTGTTCTCTCAATTAGAGTACCATCTCCTATCTGGCCATTGGAATTACTTCCCCAGCATCTGAGAGTGCCATCATCAAATATGGCACAAGTATGTTCGGCACCTATTGATATCGAAACAGCAGATTTACCCAAAGGAGTAGATGCAAGAATAGGGGAGAGGCTATTTGTCCTAGTTCCATCTCCTAGTTGGCCATGTTCATTATCGCCCCAGCAGCGAACCGAGCCATCATCAAGTATTGAACATGAATGAGTATTGCCTGAATTTATTGAATTGATTATTGGAACATTAAATCCTGCATCTGAGCCGATACATGCCGAAGAGCTCTGTGAGCCAGTGCTTGGATTATATGTCCCTCCTGAACAAGCAGTCTGAGAACTTGAACCTGGAGAATCTACATAATAACCAGGATTGGCATCGTCACATTTATCCATGCCAGATAATTCTTGAAACGTTCCAATATCACAAAGCTCTTGTGATGTAGCGCCATTACTAGAGACATAATGTCCTGGACTGGCAGGAATCTTGATTATACTGCCTGGAGTATCTACATAAAATCCAACAGTTGCTGGCTGACAAGAATATCTTCCATATTCTCCAACATCGCAGGATACTGCTATCGCAGGATTGTTATCATCTATATCTTGACCCGAACTAACTCCATCACCATCTCCGTCTCCAGGTATGTGAGTATCAAAGATATTTAACTGGGAATCGTCATCTAAATCTCTTTCTGCAGCATTAATGTAGGACCATCGAGATATAGACAGACTAGTCGGAGATGAGGACATTGAAATAGAACTACTTGAGTCCCCTCCCCAACAAGATAAAAGATCATTATTCATAGATGAGCAAGTATAATTCTCGCCAGATGCGATAGTAATTGGGAAACGTGCGCCTCCAAAGGTAACTTGATTTGGAGATGTTTGATCCACTGTAGATCCTATGCCTAATTGCCCTTCAGAATTATCTCCCCAGCAATTTAAAACATTAGAATTATCTAGAGAACAAGTATGCATACTTCCCAAAGAGATTGAATTTGAACCAGAAATTATTGATACTGGAGAATTGGAATCAGTATTTGTTCCATCGCCTAATTGCCCTTCAGAATTATCCCCCCAGCATTTCAAACTTGCATCAGACAATATCGAACATGTATGTGAATCTCCAGAAGAAATAGCAACAGGATTAGGACTTAGCGATATTGTAACAGGAGTTAATCGGTCGATATTCGTTCCATCGCCTAATTGCCCTTCAGAATTATCTCCCCAGCACTTTAGGAGAGGATCATTGATTATTACACATGTATGATATGCGCCAGTAGAAATTGCTAATACTTTGCTTGAACCTAGATTTATACTCGAAGGATTGTTAGAATCTGTAGTAGAGCCATCTCCGAGTTGCCCTTCAGAATTATCTCCCCAGCACTTTATCGAGGCAGAAACTAAAACTACACAAGTATGTTTTAATCCTAAAGATACAGAAATAGGTATTTCAGAGCCTAAATCTACATCTACCGGCGCAGATGAGTCGAATGTAGTGCCGTCACCTAATTGTCCGTCTGAATTATCTCCCCAACACTTCAGACTAGCATCATCAAGAATTGCGCATGTGTGCCCTTGCCCTGCAGAAATAGAAATAGCGGTTCGGCCGATGCCTAAATCAACTGCAGTCATTGTTTGACGCTGTACAGTTGTCCCATCACCCAACTGCCCTTTGGAATTATCACCCCAACAACTCATAGAAGAATCATCAAGTATTGCACAAACATGATCTGAGCCGACAGCAATTGTAGTCTCGGTGAATATTGAACCCTCTTGAAAGCCAGCCTCTTCTAAGTTACCAGAAACTGGCTGACTCATGTCCGTTAACATGTAATTGCCACTAGTCGCTATGGAAAAATTCTGAGGCCCTTCAGGGACATTTGTGCCTGTAACTATTATTTCCCAATCTCCTGCATCTGGACTTGTGACCGTCATACCGAGTAGGTTATTTGTGTCACCATTTTCTTCTCCCCAGACATTTCCAGAAGGATCTTTGAGTACGAAATCTAAGTCATTAACCAAACACTGAGTGGCACAAGACGTGACTGCAATATTTGGACTGTCCGTCCATGAAAGTACCACTCTAAATTCTGGAGTACCAATAGGTATCGTCAGTCTCATGGATTTTGTTTCAGATGTTTCAATATCTAAACGGTCTATAAATGAGCTGTTAATTGCTTGAGATACATCTATCCTGCCCCATCCTTCATGATTGTTCGGTACTGCTTGGGCAGCAGCATTGAGCGGGACTGATGATGAGGGATCGTATTGCCCAGCCATATCTACAGAGGTAGCAGAGAATATTCCCTTAATCAAAGCAGAACTGGGAGAAGAATATCCGTTGTTATTCAGATATTGTATCAATTGGGCTGAGGCTCCAGCTACAACTGGAGTAGCCATTGAAGTTCCAGATTTGTAAATATAATCCCCATTAGATGCAAGAGGGACATTTTCTGGTTTAACGTCATCTTGTGAATAAACGGAAATTATTCGAGTCCCAGGAGCAACTAAATCAGGCTTTATTCTTCCATCTTGTGTAGGTCCCCTGTTTGAATTACACCAAACGCCTTCTGGATTATTTGACTCATAATCGCTCGTTATTGGCTCTACAGGAAACTTGTCACCTGGATATAAGCCACAATATATTCCTAGAGAGGGCCGCCAATTTTCAGAGGCACCAATGGATAGTGCATTTTTCGAAGTTGTCTGAGTTTGAAGCCAAGAAGTATCAATTTCTCCATCTGAATTTGAGTCTTTACCTTCATTGCCCATAGCAAAAAGAATCACAAGATCGTCATACTGATACGCTCCCTCATCTATCTGTTTACTGAATGAAGTATAATAATTTGGACCATAAAGAGTTACGCCTCCTTGGCCATCCCCATAATATGTAGGAGTGATCATTGGATCAGAACCCCAAGAATTAGTCTGAACCCTGGCGCCAGCTTCATATGCTGGACCAAAAAGTGTATTGACGATGTCCATAGGCGTTCGAAGTTCACTACCACTTGTACAAGGGTTTTCATTATTCATTGCATAAAACCACAATTCAGCCTCATATGCCATTCCTTTGTATAAGCCTGCTGAATTATGTCCCGAACCTAAGGCAGTCCCTGCAACATGAGTGCCATGTCCAGTAGGATCATGTGGATCGCCATCTGGACAATTGTTGTTGTTGTCAGTTGAAGCCGAGATAACGGTTTTTATTCTACCTTGGAAATCGGCATTTATTGTTGGATTTGCGGCATCGCATGTGGCAATAGAACTACATTCATTCGCGTTATCTAAGCCTCCATCTGCTACAGCTATTATAATGCCATCACCAGTTAAAGTATTTACAGACCCCTCCATGTAAACTGGATCCCATAATAAATCAGAGTGTACTATATCAGCAGCTTGGTCATCATAAGTTACATCTGGATATTTTGGTTCAATCCATTCTACAAAGGGTTGTTCGGACAGCCATTCAATTTGTTTCTCATCGACAATAACAGAGGAATATACTCCCGAAAGCATATTTATTTCGATTCCCTCAGAAAGTAAATTATGACCTTCATCATCGCCTGATAGTACTAAATTAATTAGATATCTATCTTTGTCCATCAATTGACCAAAATTAGCTCCATTAAGTATTGGAATAATATCTGGAGCTAATTTGTCAGTATTATCTAGACGGAAAGCTCCTATTACACCATATTCTGATAAAGTCATTGGAGACATTTTTGGCACATTACAATGGAATCCTTGAGGAGGAAGATATGAAAAGCAATCAATCCCAATAGACTTCAGTTGTTCTTTCCAATCAGAAGGTACAGGATATTCATGAGCAAGGACGTGCCATCCATTAACTATCGATTCATCAGTTACGTCTTCCCAATAATCAATTGGTACATAATGGGCTGTCCTGTAAAACAACCATGCCTCTCCCGCAACCTCCTCGTCAAACCATCCATGAGATGGGTCAGAAGTATCTTGTAAGCCAATAGGGTGCTTATCCGGTATATAGATAATTGATTCTTTGGATTTTGAATTTTGACTTTCTTCTTGTAAACTAGGATAATCGATAGATGTGGCCAATGTAAGTACTGGAGGTAGTAAAAGTATGAAAGTAATCAATAATGAGAGAGATGATTTGGCCCTGCTCTCTCTACCCATGTAACTCCTACGTAGTAGGAGGACATTAAAATTACTGTTGAATTTATTTTTTTTTGATGTTAATAATTTCGATATAGAAAAAAAAATTATTGGGCATTAGTAGTGCATTTAGGAGGCATAAATATATGTCTAGACTGTTACGGATAATCGTGAATGAAGGCCAAGATTCAGAAACCTCTGAAAGAAAGATAGATTCTGAGTTAGAAGATGAAAATAATTCAGAAAATATTAATCTCAAGGAAAATGATAATCAAATTATCGATAAAGAGTTGAAGAAAATTCGCGACAGAAGATTGAATGCTGATAAAACATTTCTAGTAAACACAATTAGGCCGAGAACTAGTGATGATTACACCTTGGTGTTTGGTGTTCTTGTTGGAATTATGTTTTTCGGGGGTGTTTTTATCGCATCTTCAGGAGCTGTGGCCTCCGACTCAATTGCAGTAGATGATGCACTGTCAGGAACAATTTTTGATTCCGAGGATTGTACAGACAAAAGGGATGTGATGTATTTTGAAATATACTCCATTGATGAAAATATAAGAATTAAGACCTACAATGTAAATCCTGAAAAAACTACAATAATGTCTGTGGAAATGCAAAGTGACGAAAATGATACCGATAGATACTTTGGTGGACTTGGAAATCAAGAGGTTACTCTTTACTCGGAAAATATTGAGGATGGAAAATATAAAGTAAATATGACACTTTATATCTGGAATGAGGATGTTAATCTTTCACATTTGACAGAGGATCAATTATTGAATTATACAATACTTGGAAATCCTGCTGAAAATTTCTATAAAGAAGTTGAATTGCATATGGAAAGTAGAATAACAAATGAGATTCCACTGATAAAATTCATTACTATGGGGAAATATGGTAATTCTGAAATTCAGAAAATACCCGAAATTTCAGATGGTGAAGATAGGGCTTGTATGTCAGTCCAACAATTAGGCATATGGGGGTGGGCACTGATGGGGCTAGAATGGGCAGGAGGAAGAGAAACCGCAATGCTGACAGGAGGAAGTGCAGGAGTGCCTCCTTGGTGGTTGGCATCAGTTTCACTGGGAATGTCAATATTTTTCTTATGTGTTCAATACCCACTAATGCATAGACTATATCATAGAGATGTTGATGATTTGTTATCGGCAAGGCAAATGAAAAGATTAATTCAAAGAACCGTACAGAAATCTGCCAAAGAATTGCGGATAAAAATTGATCTAGAAGGGTTCAAGATACAAGATCGTAGTCTCTCAATTGATGCTTTAGTTCCCTATAAAACTAGTAGTAAAACCATAGTTGCACCCACAGAAGTAAAAACTAAGATGATTACAGATATTTTGGAAGAGTTTGCAATATTTGGAGAAATGCGGCCAATACAATTAAAATCAGTTTGTATGGATAAAGCCGCAAGTGATGTAACAAATATTGTAATTGATTCAGAGTTATTAGTTACTAATTTTGGAGAAATACCACTTTCTGAAGATTATAGTGATTTCTTTTCATCGATAGGGAAATTTGGGAAATTAGAAGAAGAGTTTAGGCGCGTAATGAAAAAATGGTTTAAAGAAAATAACTTGATTGATTATGGATCTGCGATAATGGCCGATAGTGATTCTGTTTTCATTAGGATTATTTACAGACCTCAACAGCGCTTTGCATATTTCCTTTTCAAGTCTAATTTCAATGAATTACAAAATGATTTATATCAATTATTAAGGAACAAATTGGATGATTACATAGGTGAAAGATCCCTAATAGTTAGTGCTAGGAACGAAAAATCAACTTTAGCAGATTACGCTAACCCAGGTAGAGTTGAGCAAGGAAGTGATGAGTTAACTGGAGAAGCAATGGTTGCTAAAAGAGGAGGCATTCCAGGAGCACTTTTGCAAAATCCATTCATGGGAGATATACTATCATCAGTAGAATATGTGGCATTGAAAAATAGAAAGAGAATTGATAAATATGGATTTTGGGGCTTAATTGTATTTGTATGGATACCATTCATGGCTAGTGGAGTATTAGTAGGAGCTATGCTCGGACTTGTAGCGAGAATGCGGTTTGAGAGAGTTTTGGCAGCTTGTTTATTTGGAGGAACAGCCGCATCGATAACTTGGGCTTACAGCGCTAAAGGAATCATAGAATTTATGGAAAAATATCATGCTGAGGCTTTTATTCCATTCCTTATATTCTTAGTATTTGCATTTACCATAATCCATTTAAGAAATAATAAAAGGAGAAGAAGGGAAGAATTATTTAGAGACTCAATGGCATTTTTTGCAGGAAGTACTGATTCAACTTGAAATTAAGGGTGAAAGAATGAGAAAACTATTACGAATGCAAAACTTAGAACGTCATTACAAAACACCTGCAGGAACTGTTCGGGCTCTTGATGGCGTCTCTTTCGAAATTTCAGAAGGTGAACGTGTCATATTATTAGGTCCGTCAGGCTCAGGAAAAACGACACTCTTGAATTGTCTTTCAGCTCTTGATAGCCCCACTGGAGGAGATTATATATTCCTTGAAAATGAAGTTCCACGTAATAATTCCGAGAAAATGACTTCTTTCAGAAGAGAAAATATAGGTTATGTGTTTCAATTTTTTAATTTACTCCAAGACCTTACAGTTCTTGAAAATATACTATTGATTCAGGAATTATCAGGTAATAAAAATCCATCTAGAGCTAAGGATTTATTGGAGCTTGTCGGACTTGAAGACGAAATAGACCGTTTTCCTGGCGAGATAAGTGGCGGTCAGCAACAACGAGTTGCCATTGCTCGTAGTATAGCAAAGCGACCTACGCTCTTGCTTGGCGATGAATTGACTGGAAACCTAGATACTGAAACTTCGAATAAAGTCATGGAAGTTTTAGTAGGGGCGTGCAAAAAGGAAAATATCACTTCTATTTTTGTTACTCATGATGAAGGATTAGTCAAGTTTGCTACACGAGTTATTCGAATTGATAGTGGCAAAATAATCTCTGATGAAAAAATTGGTAGTTCAGACGATGGTTTTTGATTGGAGGTTTTTGAATGTCGAATCTACTGAATAAACGGTTAGCACGTAGTCTTTGGCGTACAAAAATCCGCCTCATTGCCGTTATCTTGATGGTGTTTGTCGGTGTTTTTGCAGGAATAACTTTCGGAGGTTATGCACACAATCTTGGCAATATGTATGATGCTATGCAAGCTGATGATGAAGAAGGTGCCAATCTTGCAGATCTTTGGATTGATAATCGTAGTACAATCTGGACTCCGGATCAGATTAGTAATTTCTGCGAATCCTTGGCCCATAATTGGGATTTGAACACCGTAACCCCGTTATCTCTTGATTCATGTGAAGGGAGAACTATCACCCAAGGAGCGATGTTTTACAGTAACGAAGATGGTGAACGTATCATTAATTCTCTGTGGCATGGAATCCCTTCCGATGCCAATACGGACCGTGTATGGATGCCTAAAGGAAATTCAGAAGGTCGTACTGCAGTCGCAGCTGATGAAATAGTCATAGATGCTCACGTCACCGAAGCCCTAAACCTCAGTATTGGAGATGCAGTAATTATTGGTGCAGGAAATATAACTGTAGAATTCAGCCTTGTCGGAATTGGTTACCATCCATTGCATGTCCTTATGGCTCCTGAAGGTTCATTATTTCCTCCTGAATCTGGCGAATATGTCGTCGGTTATCTTTCTGATACTGGAATGGCGAGACTTACTGGTAATGCAATAGGCACTAGTAATACCATTATTTTGGATGTTGAAGGAACGCCTTCGTATGATTTACCCGATACTCAAGAATACGAAGGTATAGAAATTGATGCTGTGAAGATGATTGTTGAATCTACACTCAATGATACCGAGTTGGATGCAAGAGTTAGGGATCGTGGGCAAAATGAACCGGTTGAAATTATGAGACAAGATTTGGCTGGTGCCGAGCGAGCAACACTCCCCTTTACCGTAATGATTGCTTCAATTGCAGCAATCACTATTGTCTTGAGTCTGCAACGTCTAGTGCAAAGTCAAGCTAAAGAAATCGCAGTATTGCGTACTCTTGGAGTCAGACGTTCATCACTTATGGTTGGCTATCTTATTGCCCCTTTGGCAATTGGAGGAGTCGGATGTGCTTTAGGCGCATCAGCTGGACCATCGGGGATGAATGGAATGTTAGATTTCTATGAAGATCTTGTAGGTTTACCAATTGTTGAAAGGACCGTGCCACTTTCGATATATCTTTCAGTTATCATTTTAACCATGCTAGTTGTTTTTATTTCAGGAGCATTTCCAGCGGTAAAGGCTAGTCGTCTCGAACCATTAGAAGTGTTAAGTGGACAAAGTGAAATGCGTATTGGCTCTAACAATCTCCGTAAAATCACTTCATGGATGCCTACAGCGCTTGGTCTTTCGATTAGATCCAGTGTTCGTAAACCTATTCGGCTAATGATGACATTTGTCGCGGTCGGAATTTCCCTGATGCTTTTTGGTTCGATTCAAATGATGTCTGCAGGAATGGAAGATAGTTTTCTTGGTGGACTTGAGGAAGATCAAAATTGGGATATTCAAGTTTACATTATGCCAGATGCTGAAGAACCTGTTTTAGATTGGGCAGAAAATAACTCGGCTGATTACGAAATTATTATCGAAATGCCACTTGGTTTAGTTACTGATTCTGAAGATGTCGAACGGAGTTTTAATCTTGTAGGTCTTGATTCTTTTCAAAGTGGGATGCGCCCAATCTCAATTAGTGAAGGAAATATGCCAAATGCTAATGGGACGCTACCGCAAGTAATGATGGATGAAGGAAGTATGCAGTTTCTTAGGTGGAGTGTTGGCGAAAAGCATACTGTAAAAATTAATGGTGCACCCCAAGATATTGAAATTGTTGGGATTTCATCTGCTGAGCTTGCTCGAACAATGTATTTTCTACGTGAAGACTTAAGTGAGATTATTGGAGTTAATGCAACTTCTATCTACCTACAACTATCGGAGGGAGTGAGAGTTGATTCTCACTTAGGAGAGATTTCAACCGGTATAGTGGAACGGCAAACTCTTCTGGACGGCATTAATGATTTACTTGATCAACAAACTACAATCTTCCAAAGTATGATGTATCTTGGCCTTCTTTTTACCGTTGTAGTGATGTTCAATACGATGATAATGAATGTTGCAGAACGTGATTTTGAATTGGCTACATTACGAGTATTAGGGGCTTCCACGAAAAGCCTTGGCCTGATGCTTCTCTTTGAGAGTCTTCTAATTGGTATCATCGGAGGCATAGTTGGCGTCCTATTTGCCTATGGTGGAGCAATAGGCTTAGCTGCTTCATTTTCATCTTGGCAATTTATGATACCTGTCACTATTGTTCCGAGTGTTGCTTGGCAGTTGATGGCAGGCGTAGTTCTTATCGCAGTATTAATGACTCCAGTTGGAGTTTGGAGATTAAGAAGGATGGATTTAGTAGAGAAAGTAAAAGACCTATCTCAATGAGGCAAATATCATGCGGATTGTAACGTGGAATCTGAACGGCATTAGAGCCGCACATCGTAAAGGGTTGTATGATTTTATGAATAAAATTAATAGTGATATTTGGCTATTTCAAGAAGTTAGGGCTTTACCAGAACAGATGCCTAAAGGTTGGCAACCAATAGGTGACTACGAGATCATTTGGCATCCTGCTAAGAAAAAGGGTTACTCAGGCGTTTCGACTTGGTCAAGAGCAGGAATTACAGAAGAAGGGCGTGGTATTTCTACTAGCATTGATATCGCCGACAATGAAGGAAGAGTACTTCATACAAAACATGGTAAATTGCATTGTATAAACATATATTTGCCAAATGGAGGGGCAAATATTGAAAGACAAGAATTCAAAGACCAATGGCTAGAAGATTTATTGATATGGGCAAAAAGATTTACATCAATGGATGAGCCAGTACTCTTGTGTGGAGATTTAAATATCGCCCATACCGAAAACGATATTTGGAATCCATCAGGAAATAGGAATACATCTGGTTTCTTGAAACATGAAAGAGAATGGTTTAGTAGATTTTTATCATCTGGGTGGCATGATTTGTTTAGAATGGAATATGGAGATATGAAAGGACCTTATTCATGGTGGTCTAACAGAGGTCAAGCTAGAGCTCTAGACAGAGGTTGGAGAATAGACTACATCCTCGCAAATGATGCCGCATTGAATATTTTTGAAAAGATTAGTGTACTCAGAGAAGGGGGTTTGGTGGTTTCTGATCATGCTCCTTTAATTGTTGATTTGTCAATTAAAAGTCATTAATGTCTTAAAAAAATGATAATCATAAAAACGATACTTTTCAAGAAGATGGTTCTTAGCGCTTAATATGTCCGAAGGCCTCGAGAGTCGTCTTGATAGGATTTTACCCGGTGGAAAAGGCGTTTGGGTACCTCTAGATCATGGAATTTCACAGTATCCAGAAGAAGGTCTAGAGAATATGGATAAAATAATTGAGCAACTAATTAATTCTCAGGTAGATGCCATTGTAATCCATAAAGGTGTTTTGAGTCATCAGATGAAAATTAGGCCTTGGAATAACTTTGTGTGTCATGTTTCTGCATCAACTGTGCATGGAGGAAATAGATCTGGAGAAAAAGTAAGTATTGCCACTGCAGAAGAGTGTTTGGATAGAGGAGCAATTGGAGTTTCTGGACAAATAAACATGGGAGAAGAAAATGAAGCAGAAATGATAATCGAAATGGGCGATCTTACAACAGATGCTTGGGCATTAGAGATTCCGGTGCTTGGGATGATATATCCTCGAGGAGAAAATCTAGTTATTTCAGATGATGATGAAACTAATGGTGTAGCACATGCAGCTAGATTGGCATGGGAAATAGGATGTGATGTAGTTAAAGTTCCTTGGACAGGGTCAATTGAAAGTTTTCGAAAGGTTACTAGATCTGTACCAATACCAGTACTTATTGCTGGAGGTGCAAAGAATATTTCTTTCAATGAACTGTTAGTAATTGTTGAGCAATCAATTCAAGCAGGAGGAAGTGGAGTATGTATTGGAAGACAAGTTTTTGGCTGTGAAAATCCAAGTTTGAATGTTAAAGCTCTCCGTGCAGTTGTGCACGAAGGAGTGAGTGCAATAGAGGCAATGAAAATAATAGAGGACTAGAAATGGAACTTTGGTTAGATTGTTCTAATGAATATTCTGAAAAAAATTCTATTTATGCCGATAGGATTTGGGAAGGTGATTTACCTGATGTTGCAGAAATTTACCTGGAAGACGATAAGAGTCAAAATGAAGCTTACTCGGTGATTGGGTTATCTCCTTGGATATTGGTTAGATGTAAAAATTGGAAAATGATACCACTGGAAAATCTAATATCAAGGTCTTTGGGGACTGGTACGAAAATAGCAGTTTCGATAGATGAAAAGTTAGAGATTGAAGGTGCTGCATTCGCACTTGAGCATGGAGTAGACGCATTACTATTGCCTAACGATGATGAAATTTGGAGTAAGGCAGTAAAAATAAGAGAGAATAAAACAACTGATGGACAAAAAAAGAAAAATGATGTAAGTAGGCTAAATGTGGCTAAAGTAACTTCGATTGAATCTGGAGGTTTTGGAGAAAGAGTTTGTATAGACCTAATTGAGAGGTTGAAAGAAGGAGAGGGGATAATGGTTGGCTCGACCTCGAATGCATTGTGCCTTGTTCATGGAGAGACTTTAGAATCTGAATTTGTGCCTTCTAGGCCCTTTAGAGTGAATGTAGGCGCAATACACTCTTACATACTAGTGAAGGCTGATAAGACAAAATACCTTAGTGAATTAGTCTCCGGTGAAAAAGTAAAAATCATCGATTGTGATGGAAATGAGAGGTATGCTTCAATAGGCAGAATAAAAATTGAAAGACGTCCTTTTTTGAAAATTTCCTACAGTAATGAACAAATAAAAGGTCAAATAATTCTCCAACAAGCGGAAACTGTAAGATTAATAGATAATTTAGGCAGAGCGGTGTCAGTAATTAATATCAAAATAGGAGATAAAATTTTAGTTATGCAGGACTCAAGAATGCGACATATCGGCAATGCTATTGAAGGGGAGATGAGTGAGATATGAAGACCTTAGGTGAAGGAGAGGCTAGAGGCGGAGTTTCTATATTACATGCACTCGGAACAGGAAAGGGGTGCTCAGTTGGAGTAAATTTACTCACAAGAGTAAAATTAGTTGATAAAAAATCTAAAAATTTGCAAGACGAACATAAGCTTCTTGATTCCGTGATAAAATGCTGGAAAGCTGAAGGATTTCCTCTTCCTAAAGAATATGGATGGGATATCTTCAGCGAAGTACCTATAGGACAGGGTCTAAAATCAAGTTCAGCTTTAGCATGTGCTGCAATTAAATCTCTTAACTCTGCATCTTGGACGAATTTAAATGACTTTGAAATTATTGATTTAGCAGTTAAGGCTCAAAAAGAAGCAGGCTGCACAATTACTGGTAGTATTGATGATACATGGGGTGCAATTGCAGAAGGTTGGAAATTAATTGATTCAACTAAGAATGCTTCAGAATCAGTAATAATAGAAGGAGACATAGAACATTCTTTGTGCGTTCTAATTGCAATTAGAGGAAATAGGAAAAGAGACATAAAAGTAAATTCTTTTAAGGAATATAATACTCTTTTTGATAAAGCATTGGAATCCATAGAAAGACGAGAGATTTTTGAAGCATTGACTACCAATGGAATGGGCGTTGCTGCTGCAAATGATGACGATGAAGCCATAAAAATATGCAATCTTTCCATTATTAATGGTGCAATAGCTGCAGGAATAACTGGCTCAGGGCCAGCGATCTGTATAATCTGTTATGAAAAGGAAGTTGAGAAATTATCTGATATAATTAAAAGATATGATATGGATTTGATAAAAACTACATTTTACAGTTTCTCGGAGGAGGAAATATAATGGGAATGGGACTGGGAGATAAATTGCGTATTACTTTATTTGGAGAAAGTCATGGAAAATGTGTGGGCGTACTAATAGAAGGTATGCCACCAGGGACTGAAATTGATAATGAGAAATTAGCAAATGATATCAAAAATCGAAGACCGGGAAGAAAGGGATTGTCAACCAGAAAGGAATTGGATGAATGTGAAATATTATCAGGAGTTCATGAAGGTGTAGCAACTGGATGGCCGATATTACTAATTACAAAAAATTCAGATGTGAAGTCCTCTGATTATTCATTTTTACCAGATCAGCCTAGGCCAGGACACGCAGATATGGTTGAATACATACGCTCAGGAGGTGTTAATGATCCTAGAGGAGGTGGCTCTCAATCTGCACGTCTGACATTCGGTATTGTCGCTGCGGGAAGCCAAGTAAGAAATATGTTAGAAAATGTAGGATGGAAATGTGAAGCACATTTACTAAGAGTCGGAAAAATTTCTGCAAAACATCTACTCGAATTGAACAAGGAAAGTTCTCCAGAACGAAGTGTCAATATGGAAAAATTAAATTGTAAAGATAAAGAAGCAGCAGAAAAAATGTCAGATTATTTAGAAGAAATAAGGATGAGTAAAGATACTATTGGTTCCGTGGTTGAATTATTAATTGAAGGTTTGCCGATTGGATTAGGAGAACCCTGGTTTGATGGTTTAGAACCATCATTGGCACGTGGATTGATGGCTATTCCCGGTGCTAGAGCAGTTGAATTCTCACACGGAGTAAATTCTTCCTTAATGCGTGGATCAGAACATAATGATGAATGGATAAATGGTGAAGAAAAACCTACTCTAAAAAATTCAGGAAAGAGACTAGTAGATGGTGCTTTAGGAGGGCGTTCAACAGGATCGCCTATGAGTATTAAAATTCACTTTAAGCCACCGAGTAGCATTCCCAGAGAACAATTTACTTTACATCTTCCAAGTAATGAAATTAGATCTTTGAAAGTTGGCGGAAGGCATGACCCAGTTTTAGGCCCAAGAGCAGTCCCAGTAGTAGAAGCAGTTGCCATGTTGATAATAGCTGATTTAGGAATTATTGGAGAATATATTAAACATAATTAGTTGGTTTTTTTATCTCTAAATTGTTGTATCCTAAGTGGTAAATTAACAGCAAAAGATCCTGCAATTATCATAAAAATAACCATCGTACCTAAAGCGACACCATAAACACTGGTTAATTCAACACTTTCTCTAAGTCTATTAGCTGAGACAGGATCTATTACTCCAATCATTGCGGGAATTATACGATTAATAAATAATGTAAGTAGAGCAACAATACCGGCTATTGAAGGAGCAATGAGCAGAGATTTATGATAACGAGAAGTGATTTTCTGTATACCCATTACGTATACTTCTCCAGTTCTTATTGATGTATCGAGCATAGAAAATCTAATTATTCCACTAGAAAGTTCAATGAACATTACCAGAAATATTGCATATAATATGAGGAGGAATTTTTGAGCTATTTCTCCTTCTGGAAGAAAACTTAGACCGAATTCTACTTTGCTTCCTGCAAATCTTATCGTTACAATTATTAGCATACAATAAGAAATCAATAGGGCTCTTTGATCCCTTTGAAAAACGCCATACATTCCACCAATTAGTCCTATTCCAATTATTATGAAATGTAATAGTCCTCCAACAAATCCCAACCCAATCATATTGGAAATAGCAAACCATGCTGTTCCGGTAACTGGAGTTATCATGAAAGTTAGGAAACACAAGAGAACCAATGTGATTGATGAGGCCAATTGTAATGAAGTTACCATCCTATCTGGAGGAAGAAATTTCATTGAACTTATCACTGGACCTCCAAAGATTGATTCCACCCAACCAGGAACATGAACCTCAGGAATGGCATCTACAGGAATTTCTGTATTCTGTTTTTGTCGGCCAGCAGCGGCCTTCCTGCTTGGAGCTGAAGAGCGGAGTGTGGTACTATCATACAGATGTGCGGTATCACTCGTTTTAGGTTTATTTTCTTCGGCCATCAAAACACCTCAAAATCCCCTAGCCCCAGTAAGGGCTGTATTCAGCATCATATCCGGCTCCCAATCCATTACGTACGCACCCAATCCTCTTAACTCTGCCATCAAAATATCTCTTTCAGTCTTTAGGACTTCATATCCAGTCCTATCTAATCTTCTAGCATCAAATTCAAATTCTAAGCTACTGGGCGATAATACTGTAACCTCAAAATTCCTTGATCTTAAATCTCTAACAGCATCAACTATAGTTGGATCTTCTTCCAAAGGAGATAGTAATATCACCGGACTGCCTCTATTGATGTGAGGCATTATTCGATTGGTCACAATCTTCAATGGAGTATTTCCTTTTGCCATTGAACCAGCTAATTTAGTTAATAAAACATACAATTGTTTTTTACCTGTGTCTCTATCTACAGAAGTTATTTCATCTCCATATAACACTAAGCCAACAGAATCTCTTCTGGCTAAGAAATATTGTGAAAGACTGGCTGCAGCTCTTGTGCTATAAACCAAAGAATTCCTGCTTACAGGACCTGTTTCGCTTATTTTTCTACTATCAACAATTATTATGATATCACTAACAGCATCCTTTTCAAATTCATTTACCATCATTTTTCCATCTTGCCTAGCAGTAGCCTTCCAATTTACTTTCTTCATTGGATCTCCAGGAATATATTCTCTTAGATTATAAAAATTTGAACCTTCTCCTGGATTTCGAATATTAACTGCGCCAGTGAAAATTTTTGGAACTCTACTCTTTATCATGGCGTCTTTAATATCTTCCATTTTGGGAAAAACAAGGAAATCTTCATACAAATGTATTTCTTTTTCATTATGAAATAATCCAAAGGCGTCCTGTACTCTTACGCATACTGGTCCAATAGTATAAAATCCCCTCAATGGAGTTTCTATAGTGTAAGAAATCTCAGTTTCTCTTTGAGGCCCTAATTCCATCAATACATAATTAGCCCCCTTCTTTATTCTCATTACTTCCGGTACTCTATCTCGAACTTCCAGTACCTTAGATGTGTTAGATCTATTTTGAAGTCTTAAAGATACATCTATTTCACCATCTTCGAAAATTCTTGAAGAAGAGACTTTACGCATGGCCAAGATATTTTGTAGTTCTATTCCTTCATCATTCTGTGTATCGTCTATTCTTCTACCCGATGATGAAACATCTGCGTGACTGGTTCGAAATGCTGCCCATGTCAAAAAAGAAAGTAAAACTACTGCAACAGTAACCAATTGTTGATTTCTCAATACTAAACCTAGGAGATATAGAGCCACCGCTAAGGATGCGAACATCGCGGATTTTCTACTCCATGCCATAATCCCACCAACTCCGTAGAATATTCAAACAGTTGGAACTGGAACAGTTCTCAAAATTTCTTTGATTATGTCTTCAGTATTTACTCCTTTTATTTGATGTTCTGGTTTGAGTATCAAACGATGTGCTACTGCTAAATTAGCTATTGATTTTACATCATCGGGAGTTACAAAATCACGTCCTCTCATTGCAGCGGCCGCACGACTGGTTTTTAACAAAGCTTGAGAACCTCGAGGTGATGATCCCACTAAAACTTGATTATGTTCACGTGTTTGAGTAACTATTTCAACCATATACATCCTAACTGCTGGATCTACATATACATCTTCTATTGCTTGCTGCATTGCAACTACACGCGCTGGATCTGTAATGGTTTCAACTTCAACCGCATCTTTCTTTCTTGCAATACGTCGTGATAATATTTCATCTTCATCGGAACGACTAGGATAACCAACACTCATTTTGAACATGAATCTGTCAAGTTGAGCCTCTGGCAATGGATAAGTACCTTCTTGTTCGACTGGATTCTGTGTAGCCATTGTCAAGAATGGTGCTGGTAATTTATGAGTTACTGTACCAATAGTCACCTGCTTCTCTTGCATAGCTTCTAAAAGAGCTGCTTGTGTTTTTGGAGGAGCTCTGTTGATCTCATCGGACAAAAGGAGATTACAAAATATAGGTCCTGGTTTAAATGTAAATTCACCTTTCTTGGCATCATAGATATTTGTTCCTGTAATATCTGCAGGCAATAAATCTGGAGTAAATTGTACTCTCTTAAAGTCACAACCTAGTGCATCGGCGAATGTATTGGTCATCAGAGTCTTTGCTAAACCTGGATAATCTTCAAAGAGAAGATTTCCATTAGACAGAATATTAACTAATACGTTGTCAATAACATGTGATTTACCAATAATTACTTTCTGTACTTCTGAGCCAATTGCCTGAGCTATTGCTCCAACTGCTGTTAACTTTTCATTTGTTTTCGATGAGCCGCGAGCTTCGGCTGCCTTCTTCGCATAAGCAGCATCTGTGGCATTTGAGGGCGGTGCTGGTGGTGCTGGTGGTGCGTCTGCTGGTGGTGTTGCATTCATTTTTATATCTCCTATTTCATTAATTTTTCTTACCCCAACGACGAATTGCCTGCATCATCTGGCGTAACTCCTTGGGCGTGTATGTACGGCTTTGGCTATAAGCCAATTCCACAAGACGTGGGTCTCCAATCATTGACTGGACTTCTGCCGGAGGTTTTGTTGCCATTTGATCACGAGACAAATCGTGATGGACTCTGATCTTAGTAAATAGTGCCTGTTGGACACGTGTCCTATATGTTTTAGGATCTAGCTTCTGGGGTCTTTCGGAGAATCTAGTTAAGTCGAAGACGTGTCGCCAATTCTCCTTTTGGGGAACTACCATCATTGCTACTAATAACAAAAGCCCAACATTGAGAACCACTAACCATTTCAAAAAGGTATTAGAAGTTAACAAAACAATTGTACCCATGGTTTCAACAAATGGGGCTGAAATTACACCAGTGATATGGCGACTTTCATCAAATACTATTTGAAAATTAGATTTATCGCCAGCAAAGTTACCGTTCTTAATTTTTGCAGACAATTCTGAATTATCAAATTCCATCATATCATAAATCAATGCATTGAAATAATTACCATTACCTAACCAATCGCTATTGCTATTGATTTCCTGATTCCAACAGTTTTCGACTATACATGACTCTCGTAAACCTGTTTTCTTTGCTTCGTCTAAGGTCCATAAACGATTTGAAAATGCTTCTTCATCTGCGACAAAGGTGATACTTCCTGTAACAGATAATTCGCCAACTCCTCCAGAGAGTGTGCTTCCACTACCGCCACTACTTACTTGGTCTAATACTGTAATATTATGATAATCAAAGCGCATTATTAATTTTAGATCTCCAGGTGCTGGATTCAAAGGATCACCAGGATCTTTATTACCCTGAGCATCGATAAAAGCAGAAGTAGATGCAGCTCCAAGTGTCATTATTTCCCTATGGCTTGGATTAGTGATGTCCCTAGTTGAAGGTTCAAACTTGAGCCCTGTAGGAGCCCTTAACATAACTGGCATGCGACAATCGGTTGGATTATTGGTACTAAGACTAAAGGCAGAACAACCTTGCCTTAAAGCGGCCGTAGACATACTATCGATATCTTGACCTACAGAAGCGACAGTCCACACATTTCTCCATGTTACTATTTGTCCACCATTTGCATCTCTCTTGACTTCTCCAGATTCATCGAATTCAACCCAATGTTGATTCTGATCAAGTAACCCTCCGACATAATTACCTTTATCTTCATCGAATTTATAATCGAAGTAAGTTACTCCGAATTTATTGGATAAAAGATTTGCATTAGAATTATCAGATGCAACTATTACTTTTCCTCCTTTTTCGGTGACGAATTTGTATATCTCTTCTGCTTCTGTCTCATCGATTGGTTTTTCTGGACCAATTATCAATAACATAGTCCTATGAGGATCTTTCCAATCATTTACTAACATAGGAGTAGACATAGTATTTGCAATGAAATAGTGCTCTTCGTCATCAAGATTATTGCGCATATCTGTTAATTGGGCTAATTGATATATCTCACTATCTCCCGTAGCATATGCAGAATAAGCCGTTTCCTTACCTGCAACGAATAACATTGGTAAAATCAAGAGTAAAACTACTGTGACTGTGAGTGAACTGACTACAATAGTTGAGAATCTTTCCTCATCTGTTTTTTCTTCAGTCATCCTAATCAACCCTAATTAAAATAAAATAAGTAGGTAGCACCTACAATGCCTTTGCGACAATAGAATTACAATTATATGTTATTGCCCAAAGTTTCTTGATAAAATTCTAATTTATAATCTTTGGTTTATTTTTTACATCTATCCAGTATGCCTTTTTTTGATATTATTTGTCTTTATGAAGTGTTATTTCTTCTAGTAAAAACTAGTGCAGTAAGAACGCAAGAAATTATTGAAAGTAGGCTTGCTGAAGGGAGGCTTGAACCAACAACTTCGGTCGTTGTCGTAGTGTCATCTTCAGATTCTACTGGCCCTGTATTATCAGATAAAGAAGGGTCAATCGTAATTTGAACTTCATCAATACTAACAGCAGATGAAGATCCAGTATTCATAGCGCCGTTGGAGGCTATGGAAACTTCTACCTTACAAGTTCTCTTTGGATGGCTCTCAGAGGCGGTTAATTCCAAATCTGCTTGAGTCGTTTGCCCTGGATTAAGATTCTTGGTCATTAGTGAATCTAGTCCATTATTGGGAGTCAATAGTGGACAATTATCAGAAATATCAATATCCCCGACTCTATCTTCAATATTTCCATTATTTATCACAGAAACTCTCAGAGGAGTAGAAGTACCTGCATTCATAGGACCTACAGGATCGGTTATTTGTAAGTCCAGAGAATATACTATTGGTATTATCAATTTTCCTTCTGCATCCTTCGTAGAAGGTGATAATTGAGGAGTTCCTTGTAATGATACGACTTTTGCAGTTATTAGAAAATCTTCTTGGGTTTTAGCTGCAAAATCAAGAACATTTATATTTGTTACTTCAAGTTTAAACGATTCATTAGAATTGGCAGCAACTGTGGCATCGGATGGTCCAGTGTAAGTACCTTGAAACGGACCTTCAAATTCGAATTCTAAATCCATTGAAAGTAATCCATTATTAGATATTATAAAAGTTATAGATGCTTTTCCATCTTCGGAAATATCAAATGGTTCACTTGAGTCGTCATTTTCGAAATCTATTTCTATATCCCATGGATAAATATCTCCTTGGGACTGTACAGAAGGAATAGTATTTAGGATAAATAAAACAATTACCATCAAACTAGAATATTTGAATATAGCCGACATGTTATATCTCCAATAGACCCTTGCTTGCACGTCTAGATAAAACTTTGACCATTTTTCTCCTGTAAGAGGGTTGAAACCAAGTATTCAAAACTGGTTTTACAGATTTTCTAATTGATTCAGCTAACTCTTCTACACTATCACTTCCAGACCATGATTCTATTATTTTCTGAGTTTCTTCAGAATGGAAGCGTGGTATGGATTCTATCCCCGTAGTCGCAACACGAAGGTCGGAAGGGCCTTTATCTCCTTTCTTCCACAAAACTGCAACTCCTGCCTCTGGAAAATCCCATGAGTCTCGTTGTGTGAGTTTTTGGTAGTCCCCTTCCCATTCAAAAACATCATCAGGGAAAGTAATATGTGTTACTAATTCATCCTCCAATAGAATATTTTTTGTAATACCGTCTAATTTAAAAAAATCTTTGATTAAAACAGAACGATTACCTTTAGGCGATGCTAAATAAATAGTTGCACCCAGGCCCATCAATACAGGAGCCATATCAGCTTGGTAGGTTGCTACACAGAGAGTATTTTGATTTGGAATAACTCTACAATCGGCGCCTGTACCACAATCACATTTATGGCAATAATCAATAGATTCTCTCCATTCTTCAGATTGATTAAACCAAAAACAACGTGTATCTAAACATATATTACCTCCTAAAGTAGCTGAACGTCTAATCATAACGCTAGCAACTAGACTTGCAGATTTTGCAATTAAAGGATGAATCTCGGGTGATCGTGATATATCATAAAGCCGAGCCATTGCACCAATATGGTTTTTAGAAATCTTATGTAAATCTTCTATTTTAGATAATGAAATAACATCAGATTTAGTATTAATATGCCATTTATAGTTGGGGATTAAATCTGTCCCTCCTGCAATCCAATCGTAGTCTAAGTTCTGTCTCCTAAGTTCTTTCACAATCTCGAATGCTTCATCTAATGTTGATGGTGTGTGTAATTTAAATGGAGGCATTTTCATAATTAATCATTCCTCTTTCTTCTTTCTACATGCCTCCAGGCACTTCCTGCTAATCTAGGATTAGAGAGATATTGATCATCAGGAATGACACGTATTTCCCATCTAGAATCTTGTTCGTCTCCTGGTACTTCTGGGTTCATACCGAATAATGCACCATTGTGATATGGTGTTTTTTCTTCCGATAAAATTCTTTCTAAATCTCTTTCAGAGTGTTTAGAAGCCCTACTTTCTAATACTGTTTGTAAGTCGGAATGAATTAAAGAAGGATTAGGTAAATTAAGAGGGTTAGATATTTTCAGAATTTTACATTTCTTCTCTATCTCTTTATATAATCTATCACCTGTTATAGGTAATTCATTTACTCTTATTCCAGATGCGTCATAAACCGCATTACAAACTGCAGGAAGTATGGGCAACAATGGACCTTCTCCTGCCTCTTTGGCACCGAACGGACCTTCCAAATCATTGGATTCGACTATTATTGGATTTACCTTTGGCATTTCATGGATACTTGGAATTTTATAATCCAATAAATCTGGATTTAGTAAGTCCCCACCACGGCTATACTTCATTTCTTCACTAAGTACTTGACCAAGTCCCATATGACAAGAGCCGATTATCTGTCCCTTAACAGAGAGGGGATTTAGGGCTTTTCCACAATCATGTGCTGCCCATACTTCAAGAACTTTAGTTTGTCCGGTTTCCATATCTACCTTTACTTCAGCGACATAAGCAGAAAAAGAGTAAGCTGGCGCTAATCCTGCAGCAGCTCCTTTGTGTGCCCTCCCCATGGGAGGAGTACGATATGAGCCTGAAGATGTAAGTGCCCCTCTATCTTCTTGGGCTTTATGTAAAGCTTCAAGATATGAAACTCCTATTGCAGGATCTTGTTTATCAAAAATTCTCCTATCTCCAATGACAAGTTTCTCTATTTCAGTTTCTGTTATGATGGAGGCCGCTTTGAGAAGGTCTTTCCTTATTTCCATAGCTGCAGAAATTGCTGCATTAGCATTCATGAATGTGACTCTTGAAGAATAAGATCCTAAATCTACAGGAGATGTATCGGTTTCTCTACTTCTTACGCGTATCATGTCCAAAGGTAGCCCAAGAACTTCGGCAACTGATTGGGCAACAACTGTGTCGGACCCTTGTCCTATATCTGCAGCACCTGTATGGATTGTAACTCCTCCATCCATATCTATTTTCAAATGGACAGTTGCATGTGGAAATTTATTGGGATCCCAATGAATTGGTAGGCCACTGCCAGATATGAAAAATCCACAACCTATGCCAATACCGTGTCCTAATGGTAATTGGCGAAATTTTTTATCCCAATCCGATGCTTTTTTGACTTTTTCCAGACATTCTCTCATGCCAATACTAGTTATCCTAAAACCAGTAATTGTCGCAGAAAAAGGAGGTAATAGATTGGCTAAACGAAGTGTAATTGGATCTACAGATAATTGTTCAGCAATATCATCTAGTCCGACTTCAACCGCACATCTAGAATTGACAGCCCCATGACCTCGCATTGCACCACTTGCAGGTTTATTTGTCCAAACTCTAGCACCAGTATAATGAAATGCCCCTAATTCATATGGTGCAGTATGTAAGACTCCATTGTAATATGTAGTTACATGACCAAAGGATGCAAAGGCGCCTCCATCGATCAAGGCATCGGTTTGAACACCACATAGTCGGCCATCAGAATCTGCATGTATGTCCATTTCTATTCTAGAAGGATGTCTCCCTCTGTTTACCCAAAATACTTCTTCTCTGTCAAAAGTAATTCTTACTGGCCTACCTGATTTTCTAGCCAATATAGCAGCACACATTTCATGAGGAAATGGATCGGATTTACCTCCGAAACCACCACCTACGAAAGTTCGATAAACATTAATTTGATGCATTGGAATTTCCAAGACATCTGCTAATGCACGATGGACGTAATGGGGTACTTGTTGAGGAGTATATAATGTCAATCTGCCAGATGGATCCCAATCAGCGACAACTGCATGTGGTTCTGTGAAACCATGATTAACACCAGCAAATAACCAATTCGATTTATGATTTGCCACTGAATTAGGAATCATTTCGCCAATATTACCAAATTCCTGAAAAACCCTTTTTTGTACATTTGATTCTCCGATATGATATTGTCCCCTGTCATGTATTGGATATTCAGAATCATCCAGTCCTTTTCGCATATCGTGAATACTATCTAAAACCTCATATTCAACTTCAATTAACCTGACTGCTTCTAAGGCTGTAATTTCATCAATCGCTGCAACACAAGCTACCAAATCTCCTTTATGACGAGTTTTTTCAATTGCCATTGCGTGTTCGTCTTTGGTCACTGGTAAAACTCCAAAGGAATTTTGTGCATCTGCACCAGTTGCTATTGCTATGACACCTTCTAACTCTACGGCTTTACTAATATCGATCGAAAGTACACGCGCATAATGATGTGGAGAACGTACGATTTTTCCAATTAATTCATTACTTAACCTTATATCATCTCCATAATTAGCCTTTCCCGTAACTTTCCATTTACTATCTACGAGTGCAGTGGACTTACCTATGGATGTTCCACTAATTAGTGGATCGTGCCTATGGTCGCCCTTAGGCTGGTGTTTTTTACCACCTTGGCTTTCGGGTATTAATTGGATATCACGTAATTCACTGAATTGGTTTTTACCACCAGAGCCAGGTCTTGAGAAAGGTAACTTACCCGGTTGTTGTCTGTAGCCAACCATTTCATCATCATTAGACATAAAAACACCTTTAATTATTGAATCCGGGATGAGGGTCACTTTTTGGAGAAGTTGAGTCTTCGATTTTTACATTATTTAGCATTATTTCTGAAGCGGCTTTTACAGAATCAATGATTTGTTGATATCCGGTACACCTACACAGATTTCCTTCTATAGCAGTTTTTATTTCATGATCGTTTGGATTGGGATTTTCATCTAATAATGCTGAAATTACTACTAGAAATCCTGGTGTACAAAAACCGCACTGGCTTCCTCCGTACTCTGCAAAAGTTTCCTGAATTGGGTGAAGATGGTGTCCCAAAGATAGACCCTCTACTGTAGTTATTTTAGAACCTTCAACTTCCTTGGCCATAGTTAAACATGATAATTTTGGTATACCGTCAACTAAAACTGTACAGCAGCCACATGTTCCTAAATCGCATCCTCTCTTAGTACCAAGACTTCCTCCTTTATTTCTCAAAACATCTAATAAAATAGAATTACTTGCTATAGTAGTGGAAAAATCAACATTATTTATCTTTGATGTCCAAGATACTTCATCCGAGGCAGGAATCATAGGAAGTCTGAACCGTGACATGTATGTTAATTCCCATCCATCATAGTTCTTTGAGTATTTGGATTTAAATTATCATTTTGTGTCTTTAGATCTTCAATGGCTTTACGTAAGATCATTGATTCTGCTCTTTGGATATGTTCTCCAAGAGTACTCCTAGCCATACCAAGTTCGTCGGCCAAATCTTTTAGAGTAGTTTTAGATTCTTTGGCATAATATCCTCTATAAGCAGCATAAGATATTATTTCTTTTTGCCTACTTGTTAAATCATCCGTCCAGCCATTTCCGATATCTCCTTTTATAGATTGGACACTGATTTTATCAGGAGGCATTAATTCTCTAACTACAGAAACAAACTTCCTTACTGAATCAGAAATTCCAGATATTCGCAATTCCATTCCCGTTTCTGAGCATAATTTATACGGAGTTTGTAAATGAATATTTGCCATTTCTATTCCCATAATTGCTAATGGATGTGTGCATAGTAAACTAACTAAAATACCGTCTTCATCTTCTTCATATTTGTCAATAACTTCAAAATATTTTAGTTTTGAAATATCTTTAAGAGAGGTGTTTTCACGTAATTTTATCTCGGATAATTGAGTTATTCCTTTATTTGTAACTGAAAGATGGCCAAGAATTTCAATACTGTGAACAAGGCTAAGAATTTGAGAAATTTCATCTGAATCACGAAGTGAATTAATGTTCCACCTTATGAAGACCTTACGCATATTCAATGCAAAGGGGGAATATGTATTGAATCCTGCGGAGACTATGACCAATAAGACTCACGGATAGCCTGATTAGTTTCCATACATAGAACTACATCAGATGGTCTATTAGGAATTTCAGCGGTCCCATTGAGATGTTCGATGATTGGTAAAACATTGCTCTCATTTACGACGCCCCAACCAACTTGAGTACAGGGAGCAACGGGGGAGATAGGAGTTGTGCCTGAGAGAGGATCCCATGATGAAAATGAAGGATACCACGCTGAAAGATTAAGAGCATCTCTTAAATCATCATTTGAAAATTTTATTTCAGAACCATTGATCAGGTTTTTATTCCTTTTTTCCGGATTTGCACCAGATGAAAAATCACCAAATTCATCCCTTAAACTAGTGATTATTTTTGAAAGTAATCCTGCAGTTCTCGGAGTTGCAAATGAAGTTCCAGAAGTTTCATGATAACCATCCACATCATCATGATTCGGTAGTATTTGTGTCCAATCAGCTGCTACATCAGGATATGAACCGCTCATAGTTTCTTTCTGATCGTCTCCTTCTTCAGCATAACCAGAAATACCGATACTCCAAGGAGGTCCGGCTGTCGAATCTTGTACTGCAGGAGAGGGAGAATTATCTGCAGCTCCTGTGTGTATTTTTCCTTTTTCTACAACTGCGACTTTTGTCGCATCTTCGATTCCTGGAACTGGAATTGAGCCTATTGGGCCAAAACTAGTAGTTATTATATCAACAAGTGGTTGATTTGCTGCTGCCAAAACAGCAGCGTCACTAAAGCCTTCTACAAAGAATATTATAGCATTGGGATTTGCATTCAATACTGCTCCTGTAACTGCAGTACCATGACCATCTTGAGGGTCATCTAGAATTGGGATATCCGTATTATCATCGGGAGTGGTTCCAATTATCCTTGTACCTTTGAACCAAACAATATCTGTAGAAACGATTGTATCCCAACACGATTCTTTATCTGAAGAATATCTTTCTTCCCAGGATCCATTTTTAGTTATGTCACATACTTTAGTCACTCCCAATCCGTTCAATAGCCATTGAGGATAGTCTTCTTCCATAACAAAATGATCATGATAGACATTTATTCCGGTATCTATAGGAGCAACTACACTAAAAGCCCCAAAATCATTTGATGTAGAATTATCTTGAATACCAGATATTTTTGCATTGCCGTAACAACCGCTAAAGGAAGAAAGTAAAAGTATCAACATAGTTGAAAAAACGAAAGATTTTGACATTTTTATTTCTCCATTTATTTATTCTCCAAAGATTGTTTTGCATCTAAAGAAATTATCTCAGCGCAAATAGCGATTGCTATTTCTTCTGGGGTGTGTGCACCTATAGGTAAACCAATAGGGCATCTAGTCGAATCAATAGTAGCAATTGGAATATTTGCATCTAATGCGGCTTTCCTAAATGCCGACCATTTAGTCTTAGAGCCTATGCAACCGACCCTTGGCCTTTGATTAAGATCGATTTTGGATAAAATACCAATTAAAATTTCCTGGTCTAGACTCCAATCGTGACCTAGTATGAAAATATCTGAGAATCTAGATAGAGATTTTTGATCTTCTGAGTCCAGAAAATCGGAAATAGAAGAAGTGTATATTTCTTCGGCATTCGGAAATCTTTCTTTGTTAGAGAAATCCTCTCGAACATCGAAAATACTGTAAGTCCAGCCTATAGAATCACAAACGAATGCCAATGATTTTCCAACATGCCCTCCTCCAATAATTAAAACATTAGGAGAAGTATTTATCACTTCCAAAGACACTGTTAGTTGACCTCCACAAAGACTGTCCAAAGCAGTTACTTCTTTGCCTTTTCCATCCTTGTATAATAAAAAATTCTCTATTCTTCCTCCCTGTAAAGACATCCTATATGGGCTTTTAATTAATTCATAAAGCATTTTCTCGATTTTTAGTTCTAATCCCGCTCCTCCGATTGTACCGAATTTTTCACCGTTTTTTATCATAGCCAATTTAGCACCCGGTTTGCCTGGTATGCTTCCTTTTGAATCAATTACAGTAGCCAAGGCTACATCGTAACCTTCTGCTAACTTTTCTAAAATCCAAGAATGGACTCTTCGAGTCATACACATCTCAGGAGAATCTCATATTTGTCATTAATCTATGAATTAGTCGAAAGCGACATCTAAGACTATCATAACTGTAACCTTCTCGAATCGGTTGGTTAATGCATTAGGACTCCTTCGTAGATATATGCGAGATGCCTCCGAACTATTCAGTGACGATAACTGCTCGTTTCAGAATCAACATGCGATTCTCTCACAATTCCTGAATTTTTGAAGGAGTAAGTTCGATGGTTAGTTTTAATGAAATTATTGAAATAATTGTTATCAGCATGCGTGACGCTTTTCTTGCAGTCACTGTTTTTGTTGCTGCAATGGTTTTGTTGTTCAGTTGGTTACAATATATCACAGCAGGAAGATTTGTCGATGTAATTCGATCAAATACTAGATGGCAACCAATAATTGGCGCACTCATGGGCATAACACCAGGATGTGGTGGAGCTATTGTAATGATGCCTATGTATGCGCGTGGTTATGTTACTTATGGCACTGTAATAGCAACACTGATTGCAACATTAGGAGATGCAGCATTTGTATTAATTGGTACAGCAGTTACTGATTCATCATTTATACTTCCTGTTATTGCTGTACATCTAATTTCATTGTTTATTGGAATTTTTTGGGGATATCTTGTTGATATCCTAAAAATTACTCCTCGTAATCCTTTAGGGAAATTTAGTTTGAATTTTCAAGACAATTTAGCAATAAAGACCCTTGTTGATCGGAAAAAACAAGACTCGAGAGAGGTATTCGAAGACCTAGGAAGAGAAGAAGAAAATGGTTGGGGCTACATTCTTCTTCACCAAGGATATACTATTTGGTGGGTCATAACTGCTCTTGGACTAATATTCGCAATTATGTTGTTGTTTTGGAGTGCCCAAGATGCAAATTTCGCTCTAGAAATAGATTATAATCCATTTACTTTACATGGTTTTATTACTTGGATAGGTTTGATTGGAACTTCTTTATCCATTATTCTGTATATTTCACAGAGAAATTGGATTAGTGACGATACAGAAGCATCTATTGGTGATAAATTATATTCAATGCGTGAAACATTGATTCATTCTGCGAGTGAAACTGCATTCGTTACATTTTGGGTGATGTCTGCATATCTAATTTTTGAATTTGCCATGTTATTTTCAAATATGGACCAGAATGACCTAACATCATATGGAGATGGTTTGATTGCAGTTATTATTGCATCATTAATTGGATTAATACCCGGATGTGGCCCCCAAATAATTGCTGTAACAGCATATACAAAGGACGTCATCTCGTTTCCGGCACTAGTAGCAAATGCCATCAGTCAAGATGGAGATGCGCTTTTCCCATTACTAGCAAGACATCGTGTAGCGAGTTTATGGGCAACTATTCACACCACTATCCCTGCCTTAATTGTCGGCGTTGGGTTGATGTTGTTTGATATTACATTCTAAATTATCCTCATTTTGTAAAGAAGAAATGAATTGGAAAAGGTTTGGAATATCTTTTTCTGTATCTATATTAAGATGTAAATAGTCATCCATTACTTCAAATTTTTTTGGCTTTATTATATCTCGTAGAGGCGTTGCAGGATTTTGATTTAGGATTTTTTTAACATCTAATTTTGATAGTAGTAGGGGATGTCCTCCTTTGCCATCTTTTTCAGGACAAGCGGTGTAATCCAAAGATATTAATTTTGATAATGTTGAAGAGGAAAATCCTGGTCTGTCAACTGGAACAACTAGGGCTTTGAAATCCTTCGAATAATTTTCAATAATGAAGTTTAGGCCGACTTGAAGTGAACCCGTCCTGCCGGATTCAGGATTGTTGTTAGAAATTATTTCTACCTCTTCTGTGAGGTTTTTTATTTCGGAAATTAATTCTTCCCGAGTTACAATTATTATCGTGATATTATGATTTTTAAGTCTTTTAACTAAAAAATTAATTAAAATATCATTATTTATTTTTAATAATGATTTTGGCTTACCCAATCTCTGACTTTTACCAGCTGCCAATATGACTGAAAAAATTGTTTCGTCCTTTGATGGTACCATAAAATCACTAATTATCCATATTTAACTAAATAACAAAGCCATATATGCTAGATAACCAAAAACCATACCAAATCCCAATCTTCTCCCTATTCCTCTGTTATTTAGTAACATCCCACATACCAATCCAGATGAAAGTAATAACAACCAAATATCTCTCTCAGCGTAAGTTGACGAAACTAAGATTCCTCCACTAACTATTGAAGCGATTCCTAGGATTCCTAAAATATTCATAACATTAGAACCTAACACATTACCAAGAGCCACTCCTCCATGCCCTCTTAAAGCTGAAATTACAGTGACTGCAAACTCAGGAAGTGATGTGCCAAGTGCGACTATAGTTAATCCAACTACTGATTCAGAAATACCATATTTATCCATTACACCAGTTACTCCGGACATCAATAAGTCTGCACCTAACCATACCATTATACCTCCTCCAACCAATACCAAAATAGCGAAAGAAAGATACTGAGAAATGACTGAATCTTCATTTTCTGAAGTTACATCGTAATCTTTAGCACGATTATATGAGTAAACATAAAAGCTAATTAAGAAAATAATCATTAATACGCCTAAAAATTGTGAAATTGAGCCAAATAGTGTTGCTCCAACTAGAATCAGTGAAGCAGCCAATACTGCTACTGCATCTCTTCTTATTCCCTTCCCGGGATATTCAGAAGCACCCAATAGTGCTGCTGAACCCAATACCAACATCACATTTGAGATATTAGAGCCAATTATTCCTCCAATCGCAATATCATCTCCACCTTCTGTATTTAGTGCTTCTAAGACAACGGCTAATTCTGGCAATGATGTGCCTAATGCAACAATGGTAAATCCTATTAAAAGTGGAGGTACTCGAAATTTATTAGCTAATGAGACTGCTCCCTGGACGAATCCTTCTGCACCTAGAATCAAAAGAGTGAATCCTAGGATTACATATAGTTCGTCCATACAGACGCATGCGCGAAGGCATCATTCAAGACTATTTGCTAATTATCATTACATAGTTGCTTAATATGCCTAACAACTAAATCTGAGGTAGGTATAGTGTAATCTTCTAGAGGAGGAGAAAAGGGAACTGGAGTATCTAGTGCACCTATTACTACGGGAGGATTTTCTAAATTCCAAAATGCTTCTTCGATAATCCTACTAGAAATTGTATGTGCCAAACCACCCATCCACTGAGATTCTTGTAGTATTATTAACCTGGATGTTCTGTTGACAGATTTGATACAAGTTTCGGCATCAAATGGGAGTAGTGTACGAAGGTCAATAACCTCCACTTCCAAACCATCTTGAGAAACTTTTTCGGCTGCATCAAGGGCAACATGAACCATAGCACCCCATGTCACAATTGTTATTTCCCTTCCTCCTCTGATTACTTTTGCCTTACCGATTGAATTTTGACCTTCTGAAATTCTTTTGTGAACAGATTTTGTATCTACTAATTGGTTTATGTTGTTACCCCAACCAGTAGTTCCTCCTCTTAGTCCATAGAGTCCTAAATGCTCTAGAAAAATCACAGGATCAGGTAAAGAATGGCTTTCAATTAACATATCAAAAGCATCCTGAGGAGTACTAGGAAATACTACAATTAAACCAGGATCATTGATGAACCATGATTCAATTATATTTGCATGAAATGGTCCACTACGGGTTTTTCCACCTAATGGGATTCGAATTGTAAGGGGCACATTAGCACCCCATCTCCACCTTAATTGGGCTGCGTTATTTACTAAAGCGTTCATAGCCAATGCGGCGAAACCTCCAAATTGTATTTCAGCTACAGGGCACATACCTCCCAATGCAGCACCAGTTGCTGAATTGATAATTATAGATTCAGAAAGAGGCATGTCGAGTAATTTATCAGAATGTCCTTTTGCTTTTAATGATAAATTCATTCCGAAGGCGCCAGCAATTTCCATATCTTCTCCCATAAATACGATTTTATCGCCATATTTGTCCGCTAATACTACCATAGCATTTTGAATTGCCCTACTAAATGTCCATGAATTGGAGGCATTTGAGAATTCTAAAGCCTGTTCTCCAGGTTTCAGAGGTTGATCAGAAGCTATACTACTTGAATTGATTCTATTTATTTGTTGAGAATGGGTTGTAGCATCATGTAAAGAAGTTATTCCTTGAGTCACACTGTTCCCCTCTGGCCACGGCATTTCCTCCATAATCTTTCTAGAAGAATCTACATATTTTTTCTCTTCTTCCTGTATCTTTGATAGGGTTTTGTTACTGACTCCTAATTCTATTAATTTATCATTATGAGTCGCTAATGGATCTTTTGAGGACCAATAAGTTAGAAGTTCTCTGGAAACATAACCAGGAGGATTTCCCGAAGCTGCTCCTAGGTATAAGTCATCATGATGGTGTGCATGTCCACAGCCGCGCATTGTTTCAACATGTATCAGAGTCGCACCGCCACCATTCAATGAAAACTCTCTTGCAACAGCAGTTGAAGCAAAAAAGGCAGAAGGATCAGAACCGTCTATTGACCAAGATGGGATTCCCATTGCATAACCTTTGTCACCATAAGTCTCTGCACCGGACTGTCCCGCAGTAAATGTGTCAAGTGCGATTTGATTATTCTGTATCATGTAAGATATTGGCAATCCTCTAGCTCCTGCAAAATTCATAGCTTCCCAAAATTCACCACTACTGCTACAACCTTCTCCCACAGGGGCTAAGTGGAAACGGTTTTTTCTCAACCGTGCTGAAGCCAGTGCTATTCCGGTTGTAGTGGCACTTGCAATTGGCAAAGGGGCTGTCGGTGGTAAAATTCCTTTTTCCCAGTTTCCTATGTGTAAATCACGCCCTCCGGCGCCAGAAATACCACCATCCATATAAGATTCTGATTTACCCATTTGGGCTGCGAAAATCTCAGAAGGAGTCTGTCCCATTGCCAAAGCCAATCCGGTATCTCTAATCATAGGGGCGATTATGTCTGGTTGTCCAGAATTATTTGAATCTAAAGAGTCGTGTCCTTTGAGAGCAGAGGCGCAAGCAACAACTGCTTCTTGCCATGTTGAACGGAAGCCTTTTCCTGTGAAACTATTTCCGTCAGGAGTAGAAATTCCATTTGTATAAAGATCTTTTAGATGTTCATCGAGAATACGAGTCCTTATCATCCATCTTTGCCAGTCAAGTCTTTGATCTAAAGTTACAGATTGCGAATATGCAATTCGCCTTAAACAGAGTGAGATATCAATTAATAGCCTTGAAGCACGTCTGCCAAGGAATAGTTCTCCATCCCTTCGAGGGATTATTTCGGCTTTAGTTAAATGAGAAAGATCTGGAGAAAATAATCTCTCTTTAAGCGAAATATCAATCGAATTAACAAATGATTTGGAAAAATCATGAAAGGAATGCCCATCGAATGATGAAGGAATTTTCGTAGAGTCCCATAATGAAGAAATAAATGTCAGATGGCCATCATGCCTTTCCGCAATAAATCGTAATAATTCACGTCTTACATCTACTGATTTTAGATTTTTTGAAAAAACTAAAGGAGCAGGGGGTGACCAATATTTGCCCCAAAGAGTAGGTAGATTAGTTTGTACCGATTCATTAGAATAATCTACATCCTCCTTAACATGTTTACTATTTCGGCGAGATGCTTCACGAATCAAGTCATTTGTAGATACATTAATTGGTCTTTCCCATATTTTCACAGTTCTATTTCTTCCTTGTCCAGTGTTTGATCTATCTAGAGTCACTCTAGCCCTGTGTCCGCATTCTTCACATTGTCTATCGAGTCTTGTAGTGTTGTAATTACGTGTTTTCCATATCTGATGATGCATACAATTGGGACATCTCCAAACTCCGTTCCTTGCTATTACCATATTCCCTCGGAAAGGGTATTCATACAACAAATGTTCGGTTAACTAAGTACTATAATACCTTATATTAGATTTATTTCCATAAATACCAGGATAAATAATACATATAAATAAGAAATACCACAAATAAATGTTAACTGTTAATAATAAATACCACAATTAATACTTCCTAACAGATGAATCTACAGTATCTGACCAATTTAAAATTCCGCCCTTTAGATTTAATATTCTATTAGCATGTCCCGCTTCGATAAGAAATCTCTGTACTGCTGCAGATCTAACTCCTGATCTACAGTATATTACAATATCTCTGTCTGATGGTATTTCTTGAATTCTATTTGGTATTTCAGTATGGACAATTGTTAAATTAGTACCTTCTATTTTTGAAATTATTTCTTCATCAGGTCTCCTGACATCAAGCAGAAATGGTTTCCAATTATCTGTATTTATTTTATCCATATACTCGAGAGGAGTTATGTCACCAAAAGAAGAATTACTCATACAATATTCTGATTCCAAAGAGAGCTCAGATATTAACCCCCTAGACGTATTCGCTTCAAATTTCAATATTCTGGAAGACATTGAGAGTGCATTAAAAAGGAGTAATTTGCCGGAGAGGATATTGCCCATTCCAAGTATTATTTTTATTGCTTCAGCGGCCTGTATGGAACCTATTATCCCTGGCAGAATTCCTAAAACTCCTGCTTCTGCACAATTTGGTGCAAATTCTAAAGGAGGAGGTTTTGGGAATATATCTCTATAATTTAATCCATGGGAAGAATTGAATGTGGAAACTTGGCCTTCAAATTGATGAATACTAGCAAAAATCCAAACTTTATTTAAAATTTCACATGCATCATTTATCAAGTATCTAGTTTGAAAATTGTCTGTTCCATCAACAATTATATCGAATTGTTTTATTAAATCTAATGCATTTTCAATATTCAATCGTGAATTAAAAGTTCTCACGGTTATCTCAGGATTTAGATCCAATAATCTCCTCTTTGCCGAATCGACTTTGAATTCGCCTAAATTTGCATTACTATGAATTACTTGTCTTTGAAGGTTTGAAACATCTACCTTATCGTCATCAATTATGCCAATATTACCTAATCCTGCAGCTGCTAAGTATAGTAGACAAGGAGAGCCAAGTCCTCCCGCGCCAACTACTAAAACTGAAGAGTTTTTGAGTTTTATTTGACCTTTCATACCTACTTGTGGTAATGAAAGATGTCGTGCATATCGTTCTAATTCAGAATTAGATAATTCTTCATGCATGACTCTCCGAAGAGTACCCCAAACAAGTGTTCTTCGGTCATAATTAGGAATTTATTAGATAATGAACAGTCTAACAGCAGCAACAGTCCAACCAAATCTTCCCCAAAATCTTGTAAATATTTGAGCACTTCTAGGATTTATCTCGAAACCAAAAAAACTCTTGAGTAGTCTTGTAATGAAATTCTGCTCAGTTGCATTATCGGGCCTTGGAACTTGTCTGAAATAACGTTCAATATCAGTAAGTATACAATATCCATCACGGAAAAACCATAATATTTCTGTTAATCCATATAGTATTAAAACTCCCCACCACATCCATTCATATGGCCCAATCCACATAAAACCACAGAAAAAAGTGACAAAAACATGAGTTATATAAAATAATTCAGCAAATCTCTTGTTCGTCCAACTTACTTCTACTGAAGTTTGCAAGAAATCACCTTAATGCTGGTCTTCTAACCATTTTTCCGTATCTATTGCTGCCTGACATCCCATGCCAGCTGCAGTGATTGCTTGTCTATATCGAGTATCAACTACGTCTCCTGCAGCAAATATTCCAGGAACACTAGTCATGGTGTGAATATTTGGAATTATATATCCTGATTCATCAGTTTCAACTTGATTTTCTAAAAATTTAGTTATTGGCTTATGGCCTATGGCAATAAAAGCTCCTGTACAAGAGATTTCTTCTTCACTATTATCTCTTGAATCTTGAAGTATTGCGCCAATGATACCATTTTCATCGGAAAGCCATTTTTTGATAGTTTTAAATGTCTTGATCTCAATTTTTGGATTATTTAGAGCTCTTTCATACATTACTTTTGAGGCCTTAAAAACGTCTCTTCGATGAATAATTGTTACTTTACTGGCAAATCTAGTTAAGAATGTCGCCTCTTCCATTGCAGAATCTCCTCCTCCAATGACCAATACTTCTTCGTCTCGAAAAAAGGCACCATCACAAGTCGCACAAGTACTTATTCCTCTTCCTTTTTGTTCTTCTTCACCTTCTGCTCCTAACCAAATAGACTCAGCTCCAGTACAGATAATGATTGAACGTGATAAAAATAATTCACCCTCAACCCATACCTTGAATGGTTGTTCAGAAAAATCAACACGCTCAACATTTTTATCATGTACTTCTAGTCCAAATCTTTCAGATTGTTCGCGTAATTGTAACATCATTTCTGGGCCGCCGATTCCCTCGGGATAACCGGGGAAATTTTCTATATCCGAAGTGAGCATTAATTGCCCTCCGGACATATAGCCTGCAAACATTAGTGGTTCAAGTAATGCTCTTGCTGTGTAGAGTCCTGCTGTATATCCCGCTGGCCCAGAACCTATGATAATTACATTACGCACCTCATCTTCCATATGCCTTCCAACAAGGGATGTGTTTTGAATATTAACTTAAAAATATTAATTTTTCATTTTAGTTATCGCATTTACTGCTGCTCTTGAATGTGGTTCTATTCTTGGCTGAATATGCTCTTTTTTTGCCCCAGGGCCGATTATCCCAAGGCCTATGGGAATATTATATTTTAACTGCAAACTGATTATTGAACTTATTACAGCTTGGCCCATCACTGCTCCGTGTTGAGTTTTTCCTTCTTCAATTATTCCTAGAGTAACTATTCCTTCTAGATTGTTCTCTGTAATCATTCTATTAATGGCAAGTGGGATTTCCATTACTCCGGGAACCCATTTTATAACAGATATTTCAAAACCATTAGAAATTGATTGTTCAGTGGCATAATGTAACATGCTTTCCATTTCTTCTTTATGAAAAGAAGTACAAATTATGCCTATTTTCATTTTCTCCCTCATCTAGTTTTTAGTTGATTTTCCATTATCGATGCTACTGTTGAAACTACTGCTTGGGTTATAGAGTCTATTTCTATATTTACCAAACTACCTTCTATTTTTGAATTGATTGTAGTACGCTCAAGTGTTTCTGGTATTAGATGTAGATTGAAAGTATTTTTATTTACTTTTCCGATAGTCAAACTGATTCCATCTACAGCGATGTATCCTTTTTCCATAATATAGGGCTTTAATTCGTCATTTATTGATATCTCTAAATCTACGCCTTCACCATTATTTTTCCTAGATGCAATAGATGATTTACACATTATATGGCCTGAAAGTAGATGCCCCCCCAATTCATCTCCAATTTTCAAAGCACGTTCTAAATTTACAATATCTCCTTCTACAGATTGACCAAGTGTTGTACGCGACAAAGTTTCTTGTATAGCGTCGAAGAAAACTATCGTATCTTTTTGACTTGTTACAGTCATACATACTCCATCAATAGATACACTTGAGCCAAGACTTAGGTGTGAACTCAAATGACCTAAATCAATAGAAAAAGTTGATGAGGTACTTTTTTTATCAATCGAGATGATAGTACCAGTTCCTTGTACGATTCCTGTAAACATCTAATCTTCCTCATATGGTCCGCCCATATCATTTGGCCAGATATCTAATATTTTTGCAATAATCTTTCTAGTACCATCCAAATCGTCAGAGAGTCCTTCGACTCTAAGGACTTCGATGTCACCAAATCCGTGTTCAATTAGTCCTTTCTTAATTGAATCTATAGAATGTTTCTGATCATATCCTAGAGCAATTTTATTTGGCCTCACTTCACTCAATATTTCAAAAATTGGCACTTCAGGAGGATTACCAATTATTGAACTATCCACGGGCTTGAGACCGCTCACCATTCTAGACCGTAAATTATGATTAGTTATAGGTTCATGTTTACGCTTTCTTACCGTTTCATCGTGTGCAACGACAACTACTAATTTATCTCCTAATGATTTTGCCTGTTCTAAATAATGTAAATGACCTGCATGTAATAAATCAAAAACCCCTACTGCCATGACTACGGTAGACATACGATAAACTCTCCAATACTAACCATATTTGTTAAATTATCCCAAACACATCTAAAATATCTTCACCAGTCAACATAGGAATTCTATTTTTAATAGCGTATTTCCTAGCATCTTCAACAGATAGTGCTCCATCTCCCTCGGGTTCTAACATTTCTGCACCTATAGTACATGGAGTCAGTCCAGCAAGACGGGCCATAGCAACGGCTAGCTCTGTGTGCCCTTGACGTGACTTTAGGCCTCCAGGAGATTCGCGACAAAGGGGTATGTGACCGGGTGTTCTGAATTCCCTACCTAAAGCTTTACGTGCTTCCAAATGATTGAAATCATTAGAAAATATCTCATTTGTTAGTTCTCCAAATCTACGCGTAGTTAATGCACGATCTTTATCAGTTATTCCAGTAAACGTCTCTCTATGGTTTAGAGATAATGTAAATGCTGATTTGGAATCATATTTTAAATCATCAGTAATTAACTCAGACAGTATGGGATTTTCCTCTACTAATTTAGGGTGAGAATGTATATCTTGCAACCAAGGTAACCCGAATAATTCGCCCACTTCATTTCCTATTGCTAGAAATAATAAACCTCCACAATCTTTTCTCAGTCTCCTCATTATTCTTGGAGTAGCGGCTGAAGCAGGCCAGAGTAAATCAGTTTCTTGCTCTCTAAATGAAGAATCAAAAATCATTACTGGATTTCCGTTTGAGAATGCCTCTATGGCTGCTTCCACTTGTGATGCCATGTGCCTCGGAGGGCGTACTGATACCCATTCTTTTCGGTCAGAAAGTATCAATTTGGAATGCCCCTAGCATGACCATGCCTAGTCGTGTAGAGGTGAGAGTTCCAGTCAGAGTTGATTTAGCAGGAGGATGGACAGACGTACAGCCATATACTTCTGATTATGGAGGAGAAGTAGTAAATTTTACTATTAATAAATACATTAAATGCTCAATGGAACAAGACAATGAGGGTAAGAAGAAAATTGAATATTCTAGTGACGTCCCTACAGGATCTGGACTAGGCACTAGTGGAGCAATGAATGTTGGATTGATAGCCACTATAGCGGGAAAAAATAAAACTCCCGAAGATATTGCAGAATTAGCATTTAGATTTGAAGAGTTGTTAGAAAATAAAGGTGGTAGACAAGATCAATGGGCTTCTGCAAAAGGAGGGTTTAATCATTTACTATTTATTGGGGATGAGGTAGAATCATTGCCTTTTGAGCCGATGCGTTCTGCAAAAAATTGGTTGCGTAAGCATTTTGTGATCTTTTTCTCTGGAATAGAGCATAATTCTGGTGAATTACATAAAGATATCTGGGACAGATATAAGAACGGAGATGAGGAAGTTTTGGAAGGATTACACTGTATTAGAAGGGCCGCAAGAATAATGGCAAATGGTTTACAACAAGATAGGAGAGAAATGGTTGTCGAATCGCTAAGAGAAGTTTGTCGAGGAGTAGATATGATGGATTCACAGATTCACGAGCCTTTTCTTCCAGTAATCCAACCATTATTAGATTCTAAGAAAGTTATAGCTTGGAAAGCTTTAGGTGCTGGAGGGGGAGGTTCTGTAGGATTACTCTGTTCAGCAAATAATAAAGAAACAGTCGTAGAAGCAATCAAGAAAAAGGGATGGAAAAATATTGAATGGGAATACGATGATTTGGGAATAATAGTTGAGAAGAAAGAATAAATGTTTATTGCGAATGAAAATCGTACCAAATGAGCATTGGTGATTTTTTTGTGCCAAATATCAAACGTAAGATTAGTTTCGTCACATACATGGTTGAGCGTAGGACACTATTAGCAAGCTCTCTCATAATGATATTCATATTGCCATTAGCAACCTCAACTATTCTGCCTCCTGATAATTCCAAAGGAGGTTTTGATGCCAAAGGAGTTTGGACTGAGAGAGTAGAATCCGGGATACATAATGAATGGTGGTTAGACTGGAGCAGAGATAAGAATCTAAATCGTATTGATGATAGATTAGAGTGGATATTAGAACAACCAGTGGAGATTCAAAATGACTGGTGGAAAAGAGCGCCAGAGAAGAGTTCTAGATTATTTATCAATTATGACCATCACCCAACCGATTACGACGTGAAAGCAATTGAAGAAATTGGTGGAGAAGTAACTTTTAGACCTAAATATCTTGATAATTTGATAGTTACAATTTCTACAGAACAAATAACTAGTGAATCAGGAATTTTATCTTTGAACGGCGTAGTGATGATTGAAGATTTAGGATTAGCAGAACCTAATATGCACGAAGCTGCTCCGACTATGGGCGTTAATTCTGTATGGGATGATCTAGGACTAGACGGGACAGGCTCAACTATAGCAATACTAGATACAGGAGTTCGAGGCGATCATGAAGGACTAAATGACATGGATGACGATCCATTTACTTGTGTAACTGATCCTCCGAACCCTTTAGACCCTAATCCTCAGCCAATATCCGATTGTGACCCAAAAATAGTTGCTTTTTATGATGCTGTTTTTACTGACGAAGAACAAGATCCTTCAACATCATATGATTCTGGAACTCATGGCACTCATGTGGCAGGAATAGCAGCAGGTTCAGGAGGGGGACAAACAGACACAAGTACCGGTTTAAGATATATTGGGGCAGCACCAGGGGCATTTCTTGTTACTATTTTGGCTTGTTGTGATGGAGATATAGAGGACATAATACAAGGCGCGCAATGGGCTATTGAAAATAAAGAAAAGCACAGTATAGACATATTGACTTCCTCCCTAGGCGAACAGCAGATAGAGAATCATATTGATAATGATGGTAGTTCTTCGTGGAGTAGGCAAATGGATTATGTAGTTGAGGCAGGAATTATAACTACACTATCTGCTGGTAATGAATTTGGAGGAGCTACGTTTGCAGGATGTAATACTATTGACAGTCCAGGTGATGCTGAGTTACCAGTAACTGTTGGTAGTTTAGACAAAGACCTTGGATTGGCAATATATAGCAGTAGAGGATATACTTCTGATTTGAGAGTTAAACCTGACGTAGCAGTAATAGGTTCCAATATTATGGCGCCAGATGCAGCAACTAGTGATGGTTACACAAGCAAATCAGGAACAAGTATGGCAACTCCTTTGATGGCAGGGATTGCAGCACTAATGATACAAGCAAATCCAGATTTGACTCCTGAAGAATTCAAAGATATCATCAGAGTAGATTCGATTGAAAGAGAGATAGCACTACTCAATGACCCGGGATTTAATGATTGTAGTATTTTAGAAACTAGGCCAGATAATGAATTTGGATACGGCCAGGCGGATCCTGTAGCATTTGTAGAGTCAGCAGGAAATATTGATCGTTCACTGAATATTTCTATTAATTTGGAGACATTACAAACTATCACAAATGAAAGTTATGTTTCTGGAACTTCTTCAGGTGCTGTTTCGGGACAAGGTGGAGAAGTCCAGGTCAGAGTAGGCAGTGGAGATTGGAAAGGTGCTGCAGACGTAGGAGGAAATGGAGATTGGTCAGAATGGCGAGTGAAACTTCTGCCTCATGAAAAATCAGGAAATTCTACAATTTATGCTAGATTGATAATATCAGAAGACAGGATTTCGCCTGTTGATGCAAAGCGTGTTTTGCTTGTCGATGAAGCTGCTTCAGATATGGGCAATGATGGAGATTTGATATCAATAGGATCACATATATTTTTCATTCCATTCTTCATTGCACTGGCAATTTTGGCATATGCTGCCATAAATGAAAGATGGATAGATAAACTAGAGAAAAAGGGCGAAATATCTCAAAAAGAAAGATTTGATATCAACAGATATGATCCGAGAAGAATTCCGCAAATAACTAGAGATATAGTTAAGGAGTGGAATAATGGTGCATCATTAATAGAAAATCAATTTAGAAGATTAGTATCTTTATGTGTCTTATATTTAGCACAAGGACTACCTGCCGGGTTTACTTATGTTGCCTTTGTAGCATACTTATCTGATAACGGAACTCCTCCCGAAGAAATAGCGATTCTCTTTGCTACAATTGCACTTCCATGGACTTTCAAATTCGTATGGGGCCCAGTAATTGATTTACTAGTAATTCCAGAATATGGTAGAAGAAGGCCTTGGATTTTATTTGCTCAATCGGGGATGGTCATTTCTCTTGCAACTATACTATTTGTACCTAATATTATAGATAAAATAGCATTGGTCACATTTTTGTTATTCATTCATAATCTATTCTCCTCATTACAGGACGTAAGTGTAGATGCTTTGGCCGTTGATGTATTACAGCCTGATGAAGTAGCTAAGGCTAATGGAATGATGTTTGCAACAAAGAGAGGAGGTATGATACTTGGAGGGGCTGTTTTAGGCATGCTAGTCCCAACGTTTGGTATTAAATTTGTAATAATGATACAAATCCCATTACTAATATTAATTATGCTATTACCACTATTTTTACGTGAGAAACCTGAAAATAAATTATTTCCGTGGAATAATTCAAGAGATGAAAATGATAGTGTCGAGGATGTATTGGCCGAATCCAAAGAAGATTTAAATTTAGCATGGGAAGAAAATGAAGATTCCAAATTCAGAAGCGCTCGTTGGACTGCAAGTAATATATATGAAAATAGAATTAGTATCTCTGCTGCATTATTATGGATTGGATTAGTGGCTTGGATTTTTGGTAGTGCAATAGATATTCTTTACCTCATTGGTGAGCCACTTATTGGAGGCATGATAGAAGAAATTTTTGTTAAATTATCTATTATCAGTACTCTTGGAATATATTTGATTATGGCATCTATCTTAATGATAGTTGTAGAAGGTTTTGGAGTTAAATTACCAGAGATTATGAGTCCATTGGCGTTTTCTCCATCTACTGCAAAGGTAAGTGTTGCCAATACGGCGTATTATATTGTGCAAGGATTTTCAACTCGCTCATCATTCTTACTAATATTTTTGTGTTTACTTTCCGACTTGGCATTATTCGTAGATCCAATAATTGTGGATATTTTCATTAATGAAGCAGGATGGTCACAACAAAAATACAATACAATAATTGGAGGAATAGTAGTTTTATTTACGATGTTGGGGCAAATATTTGGAGGATTTTTAGGAGATAGATTTGGAGTCAGAGAAATAGCAATGATTGGATTTACCCTTCTTGCTCTAGCGAATGCAGGACTAGCATTACTTAACGCATATTGGGAAGATACCACTATCATGACTATTTATTTGTGCGTGAAGGCACTAATATATGGAATTGCTTGGATATGTGTTATATCAGTATCTATGAGACTTACATATAGCAAAGCAGGAGGGACACAATTTACTGCATACATGTCAATGTTCAATCTTTCTGCTGTCTTCGCATATCTCTTTTCCGGCAGGATGATTGCTACTTTTGATTACTTAACAATGTTATATATTGGTGCTGCTCTAACCTTAATTTCTGTGATTTTCTTATTATTCATAGATCCAGATGAAACAGACAGAGTTCTTGAGGGTAGATTTGAAGATGATTCAGGAGGAGATTTAGGAGAAAATCTTTGGTTAGAAAATGAAAGACCAAAAGATGCTATAATAGTTGGAGGGACAGAGAATGTCGCAGCTTAATGAGCATTTAAAAAATAGTAAAACTGACTTTTTGATGTTCTCACAAACTATCTGTACGTATTGTTCAATAGCAAAAAGATACTTGAAAAATAAAGGATTGAGTTATACAGAAATAAATTTAGATCACCATGATGGATTAAGGAAAGAATTGGTAATTGAAACTGGCCATAGGACTGTACCAGTACTATTTGACCTTAGAGGAGATGAAATAGTATTTGTAGGCGGTTCTGATAATTTGATAGAATACAAATTATGAATGTAGAATTACTTATTAGCCTCCAAAGATTGGCGTGTTTATGAAATTAAATGCAGCTACCTTGGTGCTAATTTTTTCAATATCTATTTTTGCAGGATGTATTGAAGGCGGAAGTAGTGCAGGAGATAGGGAAAAAATAGCTTCATTAGAATTGGAAATAACTAATCTAACTGCTGAAAATGAAGAATTATCCGGTAATTATGCAATAATTCAACAGACTCTGGATGCTGCATTAATAGATTTGAATAATTCTAATCAAGATGTTAATAATTTGACCTTGACATTAACTTCTTTGGAATCACATAGAGATAATCTTGCTAACACCTTAAATGAAACAATGAATGAACTAAATCGAACTCAAGATGAGGGATTATTAGCACAACTACAAGGACAAATCGTCAATTTGACAATAGAAATGGAAGAAGCAAACTCCGAGATTTCGGCTCTTAACAATCAAATAATAACTAAGCAAAGCGAATCAGAGCAATTATTGGCTACTATTAATGCCCTTCAAAGTACAATTGACGGTTTAACATTTGATACACGTCAAATGATTGACGAATGTCCGATGGACAATCCGGGAGTAGAGTTTGTTGGAGGATTTGATGATGGAACTGGATCTGGTATTGAGGGAGATGGTGAATTATGGAATGATGAAATCAAATTTCGACTAGGCGAATGCCCGGGTAACTATGGAAGAACTTTGAATCTATCAAAAAATTATTGGGGACCATCAGGTATCGCTAAAATGGGCGATAAGTTAGTTTTTGCCGGAAATGATGGCATACATAGTTGGGAACCATGGATAACAGATGGGACTGTTGCGGGGACTTACATGGTCAAAGACGTTAGGCCAGAAGAATGTACTGAAAATGAAAATACAGGAGAAGAAACATGTAATAATTATGGTAGTTTAACTTATCAAGATTTTAGTGGCATAAATAGAGATAATTACTGGCCTGAGTTAGTTGCTGGGAACTCAAAATTCTTCTTCTCAGGTTATGATGGCCCTGGAATGGCAGAAGTTTTTGTTAGCGATGGTACGGAAGAAGGGACGTATTTAATTCAGGAACAGTGGACTCATGAGTATTTCTCTTCTAATGGGTGGTGGGAATTCTTCTTTGTTGGACCGAGAGATTTACATGTTATCCCTTCTTCAGGGAATCATCCAGATAGGTTAGTTTATTCTGGTTTCTGGGCTCATCCAGGAGATGTCACTGGTGAAGAGCCGTACCTTACTGATGGTGTTACCACAATCAGAATGGGAAATATAGTACCAGAAATAACAGAAGCTGGCCCTTACTGCTGTTTTGATTTCTTAGGATCGAAACCAAGAGACTTTACACATGTAGATAATATGATTTATTTTTCCGCCGAAAGTAATGACAATGGCAGAGAGTTATACAGATATGATCTTAATGGATTTGGAAATAATAGATTATTTTTGATAGGGGATATTAGACCTGGAGTAGAGGGTAGTGAGCCAGAACAACTCACTCCGGTCGGAGATAATAAGATATATTTCAGCGCAGAAGTAGATTCTGAAACAGGTAGAGAACTATATTTCAGCAGAGGAAGTTCTGTTAATACTAATATTGTCATAGATATTTGGCCAGGTGAAAATAATAGTAGTAATCCTCAAAATTTAATTCCACATGGAGAAAATATATTTTTTACAGCAGATAATGGACAAAATGGTACTGAATTATGGTATTCGGACAGTACTGCCTCCGGCACTCAAATGGTTAAAG
>MDSZ01107500.1_pt1 | contig 56445 bp, 68 predicted proteins | sample 811201 | NCBI WGS metagenome assembly MDSZ01 (sample SAMN05326647, study PRJNA326480) | marine metagenome | isolation source: seawater | place: Indian Ocean: North | collected 2010
AGCAGTTACCTTGCCTGATAAGTCTGCATTACTTGCTGTAAAACCTCCTTGAGCATCAATCATCCAGCCACTAGCAGATATTGCGCCTGTTGCATCTATCTGCATCTTTACAGTTGTATTATTTCTAAATGCAAGTATACCGTTATAAATTCTAACATTACTAAGTCCTGAACCAACTGGTCCTATTACAGTATTCGATCCAAAGAGACCAACCTGTGTTGATGCAGATACAACTTGCATTCCTTCACTATAGACATAAGAGTACGTATTTGCGTCATGTGCACCTGCAGCAGTTGCACCAAATGCCTTTACACCTGCAGCTTGTAACTGTAATTTTACATTTTCTGATGCTGTTCCGTCATAAAAATATGTTGTTGTTCCATACTTAGCAACTTTTTGATTTGATTGATTACGTAATTCCATTCCGCCTGAATCAAGTACGACCTGTGTCTGCATTTGGTCTATCTCTGATTGTGACTGTGATGCATTTGTTATTGCTGTGTTTGCAGATCCCGTAGCAGTATTTGCTGTTGATTGAGCATTGCTTGCCGCATTTTGAGCTGTTGCAATATTAGCTGCTGAAGATGCAGATTGTGCAGATACTCCTGATGCTACTGAAGCTGAAGCTGCACTTGCGGATGCATTTGCATGTGATGCTGCTAAGTTTGAAGCTGAAATTTCTGTATTAGATACATAAGTTGCTGCAGTTGACTCCGCAGCTGTCTGTGCCGCACTTGCAGAAGTAGATGCATGTGATGCAGCTGATGATATTGCGGCTGCCTGTGCAGCTGCTGCACTGCCTGCTGAGTCAAAATCTCCAGAAAGCTGTGTTGATGCACTAACTGTTCCTGATGGAAGGCTGCCAATTGATAATGTTCCTGAAAATGATGCATTACCAGATGAATCTACACTGAACTGACTTCCCATAGAAATACCACTTGAGTCCATCGTTAATCTTGTTGTACCACCGTCTTTTAATTTTAATGCAGAATCTGTTATTTCAACATGTTCATAAGAAGTATTACCAATATAAACTGTTGATCCGAATAGTGCCCTTTGAATTGAAGCTGATACAATTTGGAGCCCACCATTATAGAGATATGCATAAGATGAAGTATGATTCGCGTATACATGAACACCAGCTGCATTTAATTTCATCTTCTGGTTTGCCTCTGCGTGGCCTACTCCATCATAAAAATAAGTTGTCGTTCCGTATGATGCTATATTAACAGCTGAACTATTCCTTAAATGCATTCCACCTGAATTTAATACTACTTGAGTTTCCATTGTGTCAATAGCTGCTTGAGCTGTCGCGGCATTATTAATTGCATTTGCAGCTGATGCAGAAGCATCGCTAGCTGATCCTGTCGCAGTATTAGCTGTTGCCTGAGCATTACTTGCATTTGTATTGGCTGTATTTGCTGTTGATTGGGCTGTTGCAGCATTTGATATTCCTGTCTGTGCATTCGATTCAGCTGTATTTGCCGTTGATTGGGCTGTTGCAATATTAGCTGCTGAAGATTGTGAAGCTGCGGACACACCTGATGCAACTGAAGCTGAAGCTGCACTTGCGGATGCATTTGCATGTGATGCCGCAAGATTTGAGGCTGAAATTTGTGTATTAGCTGCATATGTTGCTGCTGTTGCCTCAGCTGCTGTTTGTGCTGCACTTGCGGATGTAACAGCCCCGGCAGCAGCTGCACTTGCGGAAGTTGATGCTACGTCTGCGACTTGCCCTAATGCACCAACAGTTAACTCGCCAGAGAATGATGCATTTCCTGAGGAATTAATTGAGATATGATTTCCCATTGTAATTCCAGTTGAATCCATTGTAACCCTTGTCGTTCCGCCGTCTTTTAATTTTAATGATGTGTCTGTTATCTCAACATGTTCATATGAAGTATTACCAATTGTCGTTGTAGATCCAAATAACGCTCTTTGAACTGATGCTGAAACGATTTGAACTCCGCCGCTATACAAGTAAGCGTATGACGAAGTGTGGTTTGCAAAGACATGTACACCTGCAGCATTTAACTTCATTTTCTGATTTGCTACTGCATGTCCTACACCGTCGTAGAAGTAAGTTGTTGTCCCGTATGATGCTATATTAACAGCAGAATTATTTCTTAGATGCATTCCACCTGAATTTAATACTACCTGCGTCTCCATTGTATCTATAGCTGATTGGGCTGTTGCAGCATTATTAATTGCTGTTGCTGCTGATGATGAAGCGTCAGCTGCTGAACCTGTTGCTGTATTTGCTGTTGCCTGAGCATTACTTGCATTTGTATTGGCTGTATTTGCTGTTGATTGTGCTGTTGAAATATTAGCTGCTGAAGATGCAGATTGTGCAGATACTCCTGATGCCACGGATGCAGATGCAGCACTTGCTGATGCATTTGCGTGTGACGCAGCAAGATTTGAAGCTGAAATTTGTGTATTTGACGCGTAGGTCGCTGCTGTTGCCTCAGCTGCTGTCTGTGCCGCACTTGAAGAAACTGATGCTACATCTGCTACTTGTCCTAGTGCTCCAACAGTTAATTCACCAGAAAATGATGCATTTCCAGAAGAATTAATGGAAATATGATTTCCCATAGTAATACCACTGGAATCCATTGTAACTCTAGTTGTACCACCATCTTTTAATTTTAGTGATGTATCTGTTAATTCTATATGTTCTACTGTTGTATTACCAATTGTTGTAGTAGATCCAAAAGCAGCTCTTTCTACTGATGCTGATACTATTTGAACCCCTCCAGCATATAGATAAGCATATGAAGATGTATGATTTGCAAAAACTTGAACACCTGTTGTATTAATCTTTAATTTTTCATTTGATGTTGTGTGTCCTGTACCATCATACAGATATGTTGTTGTACCAAATTGTGCTAATTTTATAGCAGCCGCAGCATTCCATAATCCCATACCGTTGGAGTCAAGTACAACCTGTGTCTCCATTGTGTCTATAGCTGCTTGAGCTGTTGCTGCGTTTGCTATTGCGGATCCTGCAGATGAGGATGCCTGATTTCCAGTTGCCTGTGATGCAGAAACACTTGTTTCAAATGATTGTGAAACAGATGTTAGATTAGTTGCGTTTGTATTTATATTTGTTTGTAATGAGCTACCTGATGCATTTAACTCAGAACGTGATGTATTAATTGCAGCTGTTTGTGCTGCGCTAGATGATGTTGATGCGTGTGCTGAAGCACTTAATACAGAGTTTGTTGCAGCAGTATTAACATCTCCCTGTGTTGCAAACCCAGAGCCTCCTGTAATTGTTATTGATCCTTCAATTGATAGATTACTTCCATCCCATGATAGTTTATCACCAAGACTAAACTTACTACCTGAGTCTAAATAAAATCCTGTATTTGAATTACCATGCGTTCCTGCACCCGTAAAGAGTTTATTATTTCCCATTTGAATATTGCCAATAGAGCCAGATGTTGCAACAATTTTACCCTGTAAGAAAACATTTTCTGCATAAAGTCCGAATCCAGCAGCATTTGGATTTGTACCATGAAGCATTGTTTGACTTAAACCACTTAAATCACCTAATCTTGTTTTTAGATCAACATCATAAATACCGCTTCCTGTTCTTTCAACAATATCCATATATGGCGTTGTTTGATCATTTGGATTAGCATTTAATCTCATAAATCCAGTGCCAAGCTTTCCAGTTGATACTATAACCTGGGAACCAGAATATGGTTGTGCTGCACCTGGTGTATCACCTAATGAACCAGAATCCCCTGATACTCCGCTTCCAAGCGCCCTAGAAACATACAAGTATCCAGAAAAATCAGTTTCGCTGCTACTATCAGTTCTAGAAGCAGATATAACTTTTACATATTCTGTTGCAAATCCTGTTGAATGTACCTTTTTTAACGATAATATTTCATTTTCTACAAATCCTGTAACATTTACAACTGACATTGTTGTTTGTGCAGCTGTATGTAATCCATTTGTTGCTATTGCAGAGCCTGTTAATACTGTTGAATTTGCAACATATAATTGTCCACCAACTGCATTAACACTTTCTTTCTCAAATACAGCAGTTGATAATGTTCCTCTAATTGTTATATTTTGAAATTCTGCAGTTCCATTATCTATTGCTGAAATTCTCCAACCTGAAAGACCAGACGCAAAGTTTGCTGTCTCCATATCTCCAGTATTTCTCAATATAAGATTTGAACCAGATATAAAATTAGAACCAATAGACCAACCTGCAATTTCGTTTGTATTTCCTAATCGAAATAATGTATTACCACCTGATATGCCTTTTATACCCCAATTAGAAGTAGTTGTGTGATATAATTCTATCTTATTATTACTATCTTCTTGAACTGAAATAATCGGTGTTGATGCATCAGCATCAAGAATGATACCTTTATTAGAAGCATTAACACTTGAAAGTGTATCACCTATTATGTCCCAATTTGCAACTCTACCACCTGTAAATAAAACTAATGAACCAGTAATTTGACCACTGTGTTTTACATTAAATTCATTCGAACCACCTGCTGTAAAAGCATATGTTTGTCCTGTAGGGTGAACTCCAATGCCCGTTGAAGTTATACCAGTACTTGCTACTGTAAATCCGGCAATTTTTCCACCAGTGAATAATACAGTTGATCCTGTAATTTGGCCTGAGCCGCTTAATATTAAAGATCCATCTGTACTTGAAATTGCTGCTGCACTAAGATTAAATCCTGATAATTGTTGTGTAGTTTTGCCAATGTATAAAATATTTTCATATGTGTTAGCTGTTTTATTTTTTATTACTTGAATTCCGTAATCATCAGCTGAGTGTAAGGTAGATGTATTACTTAACTCACCAATTCTAATTATTTTTACATCTCCAGCAGAAGTATCATCGTCATCTCTATATATGTGTAAACCTTGCTGAATATTTTGAGCATTAGAAGAAGTGACCGATAAGTAAATTCTGGATGTAGCAGGCGTGGCGTGATTAGCTAATGGTTTACTAATATACTCATCACTTATTTCCCAACCTGCAATTGAACCTCCTGATGCTGTTATTTCACCTACAGTTGATACTTGAAATTTTGATGCAGAAATTTCACCACCATCAAGTTTAAATATTGGTGCACCACCAGTTCCACCATCTGCATCTAAATTAATTTGGTTACTAGTTCCAAGTGACATAGATGCTTGAGTACTAGATAATTCAAAACCAGTGGCATCAATATTAAGTGTTGTTACATTAACACTTAGATCGCTACCAGTAATTGTAAATGAATTATTTACAAAATTAATATTGCCATCACTATCACCTAATCTAAATTCACCTGAAGATGAGAAAAATATTCCATTGCCTGACGTTAGTGTTGGATTTGTTCCTAACTGTAATGTTCCAACAGTAGAATCAATATCAAATTTATCTGTGTCTAGCACAAATGAAGGTGCTGCTATTTCAACTGAAGAACCTGATATTAATGCAGCTGATGCTGTTATTTGTCCTGTCTGCTTTAACCTTAAATTAGAATTTGAAGATTTTATTTCAGCTGTGTCTATCTCAAAATTTGCGATTGTTCCAGCAGTATTTGCAGTAATTGTATTTGCTACTATATCACCTGTTATTTTAGCAGCTGAAGCTGTTATTTGTCCTGATGATTTTAATACTAAATTTGAGGATGCATCATTTATCTGTGTTGATGTAACTGTAAATCCTGCAATTTTTGATGCACCTTGTATTAATGCAGCTGAAGCTGTTATTTCACCTGTGCTTCTTAATATTAAATTTGAATTAGATGATGATATTGCAGCAGAGTCTATATTAAATCCAGCTATAGTACCAGCTGTATTTGCTATGATTTTATTAGCAGTTATGTCACCTATAATATTTGCTGCAGATGCTGTAATATCTCCTGATGCTTTTACGTTAAAATTAGATGATGATATAAAAAATTGGTTTCCAGTCGCTGATCCACTCATGTAAAAACCAGTACCTCGTAATGCATTATCATCTACATGAAAACTTCCAATTGATGCTGATACAAATCTTGCATATCCTTGTGAGTTTATCTGTGATAGATAAGGTCCTGCTGCAGGTGTTGCAATGCTATTTGCTGATAGATCGCCCAATATTGTTGCACTATTACCAATTGTTACAGATCCAGTTATAACACCTGTTCCATTAAAGAGATAGTCAGATGCTGTCATTTCTCCTGTTGCTTTAACATTAAATGGCGCACTACTACTTGCTGCCAAAGAAGTTGCACCAGCAAAAAATCTAGAATCTCCAGCTGAAGATAAACCAGAAAATTTACCACTTGTTGTTGAAGATAATGATCCAGGATTAATATTCCAATCTGCAATTAATCCTTGAGACGAAGTTAATACACCTTCTATTTTTGCGCCGCTAGCAATAAGAACACCAGAAGATGAAACAGCAAAGTCACTACCAAATCTTATATAATATCCTCCAGGCGTAAAGTCTATATAATATCCATTTGTCGGATTAGAATCAGGACCTGCATCTGATTTATATAATGCAGCACCAACAGCGTCTAATGTTGCGTTACTACCACTTAATTTTCCATCTACAATATTCCAATTACCAATATATCCTTCAGTGGCTGTAATAGAACCTGAGATAGTTACGTCACCGCTAGATGATAAATGAAATGCTGATGAGCTTATTTCAATTATACCACCTGATCCAGATATAAACTGTGTATTTGAACTACCAACATAAAAAGCGTCTGCAACAACTTCAAATCTTGAAGGTTTTGTACTAAATCTAAAACTACCTGATTCCCCTACTAGCTCCAATCCAACACCAGCATAACTATCACCTGAATCTGGTAATACAGATCCGCTATAAATCATCCACCCACTATGTGCATTATTAGCTGACGCACTTGTAAAACCTCTATACTGTACTGATCTTATAAATCCTGAACTTGATGCCCCTGAACCACCTGTTTCTGGTAATGTTGACGTGACACCTCCCATTTGAATACCGCTACCTGTTGTATCACCGCCTATAAATAATGAGCCTGCAATTGTATTATCATTTCCAGCTATTACTAAATTTTCTCCTTGAAATTCTACACCAGCCGGCGTTTCAGTCATTGTTGTTATAACAGTTTGAGCTTTATTATTATTAACGTCATAAAACTCAACAGCAAAATCTAAATTATCAGGTCTCTCTGCTAATGGTGGTATTGGTGCAACTAATTTAACAATTTCAGGCGAAAAATTTGTTTCTGATGCAGGTCTTATTGATAGGTCTGCAATATGCCAATGACCTCCTGTAAATCTTATTTGTAATACTCCTGTTCCTGATCTATCTGGCATAAATGTTGCACTAAACTCAGGATCATTTACACCTAATATTTGACCTATTGAATCTTCATATTCTACTTTACCAAGTGGTTTTCCATAATTGTACTGTGGGAAATTATTTGACATATTAAATGCAGATCCTGACATATGAAATACTGCTTTTATTGTCTCCTGACTTCCTAATGAATTATCAGCAATTAATTTTCCGCTTATAATATACTCATTACCCGATATAAAGCTTGCAGAATACTGTGGCTTTAATTGAAGTTTGATCCAAGTTGTATCCGAATCTGCAAGCATATCAACGCCTGATCCAGAGACATATAATGAATTTGCCATATATTCGGGATCTGATGCTGTTTGTATTGATATTGTGCTTCCTACACCTCCTGTCCCACCTGTTACATCATAATAACTCGTAACAACGGAGTCAGCTCTAAAAAATCCTAATCTATCTGTGCCTGTTGTACTATTTGGATTTATTAATAATTCTGGTGATTCTATTGGCGTATCAGCAATTTTTATCCAGTTGCCATACGGACCATTATTTTTAGAGTATACTGCAAGCCTATGTACATCACCTGAGAATGTTCTCATTGTATGCACTGTTAATTCTGCAAATGATTTAAAGTCAATACTACTGGTTGTAAAAGTTCTAAATGCTGGATAATCTATTGAGTATGAACTATTATCAGTTGATGAAATTTCATATTGCCCACTTGAAGAATTAAATAGTCCAAAGGGTTTTTGTACAGATATAATATTTTTATTTATGACCTCAACAATTGATGCTGAATATGGCGTTATTGCATGATAACTTTCTGTTGGAAATGACGGTGTAGCATTAGCACTATTTATTGTTATTGTTCCTCCTTGCATTGAAGAAGAAAATATTGCATTTGAAATTTGAAAAGTATACTTCTCACCTATTTCTGTTGTTAGGTTTCCAATAGGTGATGAACCATAATTTTGATCTGTATAATTTAAAACCTCTCCATACGTTGCATCGTCAACAGTAAATGTTCTTCCTTCAGTATTTGATACTGGAATTCCTTTTACTGTTCCTGCTGTTTGTGTCAATGAACCTGAAGTTTCTTCAGATATAGTTAATTTTGGACGAAATACTTCTTTTACAGATACTTTGGGTCTTTTATAAAATCTTATTGGTCTTGTATTCGGAATATCTTTGTTGATAATAAACGGTCGTGTATATTTGACATTATATACACCAATAAATTCATCAGGTATATCAATTTCAACTTTATCAGGATCTATCTCACCTAACATCGTTAGACTTGCAGCGCCTTCAGATACGTCTTGATATACCTCTATTGATACACGAACACCGTTGCCCTCTTCATATAGATAAACTGGTTCTATATAAATTGGATTTCCCTGATTATCTAAGATTTCTATTTTTATTGAAACATTGTCTCTTAAATATTGTGATCCCAAAAGAAGAAATGATGATCTACCAGTTGGAATTTCTTCAGGAAAATCAGCAACATTAAAATACTCAGATACTGTTCCATTTTCTTGAATGAATGTATCTACAGCATTTAAATTTTGAAATTTTACGGATTTTTGCTTCACAGGCACGATAGATTCTCTTTTGTTAATAATTATTTGAAAACTAAAAATTAATGAAAGTTATATAAGTTTTATATACTTATTATACACAAGGAGTAATCACGTGAATAACATAAAAAGAACACGTATGTGTGTTTATTTAGATATTGATTTATCAGACTGGATTAAAAAGAACGCGATTAGCGAGTATAGAAGTTTTAGTTCTTTCTTAAACAAATTGATGCTTGATCATAAGAACAAAATTGAGGGTATTACAAAGATGAATACACTAAAGAGTGAGGTTAAAAATTAATCTTACTGTAACCTTCATCGTTTTGTATTTCTAAAAGTGTATCTGTAAAATCTCTCATTGTATCTATATGAGAAATTATAAGTGAAAATTGATATACTGATTTTAGATATTGAAATAATTGGTGTACTGAGTTTATATTATCACTATCCATCGTACCCCATCCCTCATCAATTGCTATAAAATTAGGTCTTGGAAGATTTGAGATATTTGTAAGAGCTACACGTATTGCTAAAGTTGATATAAATTTTTCCATTCCTGAAGCCATTTCTAACGGCCAAGATTTATCATCATCGTATGCAATATAATTGTTTATATTTTTTCCATCCATATCAAATATAATTTGAAAATCTACAATTTGTGATAGAATATTATTTACTTCTGATTCCACATTTGTTAAAACTTTTGACATTAAAGAATATCCAACACCATTTTTATCTACTGCAATTAAATAATACTTATATGCTTCATACTTGTCTTCTAAATCTTTTACTCTATCAATGACAGACATTATTTCAGATTTTTTTGCCTCTAACGCAGATTTCTTTCCAATGTACTGATTTATATCATTATTTACAGCTTTTATTTCTGTTTCAATTACAGACTCAGACTTTTTATTCTCTTCAATTTTTATTTGAATTCTATTGTTATATGATATATCTTTTTGATATGACTTGCTTCTTTTAATTTCTTCTTTAATTGATTTTTTTAATGTCACCATACCAGTACTTGATGACTGTATGTCTTCAATTTTTGTTATATTATCATTATAATTTCTATCTTCAATTGATAACTGATCTTTTAAGCTAATAAATTCTGTATGTGATTCTGGAACATCTGAGTGTATTTGTAATTTATTTTCTAGTGTTTTTAATTGCATTACAACTTCAGCTGCACGTTTTTTATCTTCTTCTAAACCTTCTTTTGTTTTTATTGCGTCCTTAACAAAAATATTATCCATGCAGTATTCGCAATCATCATCATATTTTAAATCACCAAGTTTTTTAATTTTATCTAACTTATTTTTTACCTCTATTTTTAATGCATCAACCTCAGCCTTTGCACTATTTTTATTTTTAACAAGTAAATTATATTCATTTATTCGTGAATCAATATCTTTATATTTTTCTGAATTTAATCTATTTGTTAGGATTACCTTATTGTTCTTTGCATCTTCTGTGTCTTTTTTTATTTTTATAAGTCTTGTATTTAATTGTTCTATAAGTTCATCTTGATTTTTTAATTCATCTTCTAAAATATCTGGTGTCTTAATTGTCGGATCAACAGGTCTAAGAGATGTTGTCAACTCTAAAACTTTATCTTTAAATTTATCTCTTTCTTTTTCTTTTTTCGTAAGAGACTTTTCAAGTTTTTCTATAACAGATGTAACTTGATCTACTTCATGTTCAATATCATTAATTTGTTGATCATAATCTACATCTAAAAAATTCTTTAACATTGAATGTAAACCACTTGACTCTTCTTTTGCCAATTTATATAATTGATCAAATACAGATAAACCTAAAAACTTTCCTAATATTTCTTTTTTCTCAGTTTGATTCTGTTCTAAAAATATTGATGAATTATTTTGTGCTGAAAAACTTGTCATTATAAAGTCATCATATGTTCCTAACAGTTTTCTTATATTTTTATTTGTTGAATTTCTTTGATCACCATTTAATGAAAAATTACTACCATCAGATTCAACTCTATAAAAGTCAACATCAACCCTTGTTGTTCCGTGCTTTAAGACTCTTCCTTTTCTTTCTATAACATAAGAATCATTTCCAACATCAAATTCTAATTTACAACTAAAGTTTGATTTTGCATGATTCATAACATTTTCAGCTTTCCAAGCACGTGTTGACTTATCAAATAAACAATATGTTAATGCATCTAATATACTAGATTTACCACTTGCATTTGGACTAAATAATCCTACAACACCGTTACATCTTTCAAAATCTATTACGTTATCTTCACCGTAACTAAACATATTAGAAAATTCAAATCTTTTTGGTTTCCAACTAATCCCTCTGGAAACATCATCTGCAACTATTTGACCACTTAATTCAGTATTAATCTTTTTTACTTTTTCAATAATTTCATCTGTTGCTGTTGTATTTGATTTTATAAATTCCTCGATTAAACCATTTTGGACATCAACATCTGTTACATCTCCAAAATCTATTATTGATGAATTTCCTGTATCTACTCTGTAATTATCATCTCTTATAATTGAGACTTCTTTTAAATTATGTCTATGTCTTATTATTGTTAATGCTTTTTTGAGATCTGTTGGCGTTGTATTTTTTACCCTTATTCTTAATCTAGCTTTTTTAGGAAGATCACTTACTTTTGGAACTAATCCGCCATCAATATCTAATGTATAGTAACCATATTCGTTTTCAATTTCTTTATGTGTAAATGTTCTATCTTTAACATTCCAAACTGATACTCCATGTCCTTTTACAGTCTCTCCGTGATTCTGTTGTACCAATGAACCACAATATCGCACAATTGGTTTTGTAACTTTTCCTGGTTTATACTCTTGCATTGTTTGCATTTTATGAATGTCGCCAAGCAATACCATATCATAACCATCAAAATCTTTTAACTTAACAGCACTTGGTAAATTAAAACCTAAATCTGTCTGTGATTTATCAACCGTTCCGTGAAATAATAATACTTTTGTTTCAGATTCTATTGTTTTTGGATCTGGTAAATTTATTTCATTATCTCTTACTTCTAAAACTGCAAAGCCTACATCACCAACATAATATACACCTGTTTCATTTAAGTAATGTAAATTCTCATTCTTAATATTATCTACAATTGGCTGTAAAACGTCTAGACGTGATCTATTATTTAAATTGCAATCATGATTTCCTGCAATAATCAGTGTTGGACATAAATCAGATAAACGTTTAAATAATCTAGAAAGTTGATCAACTAATTCTGGCGACATATCAGTTTTACTATGTGCAATATCACCACCAATATAAATTACTGCATCTTCTGTATCTTGTGATATAAACTTATACAGGTTTTCAAATACTTGTTCATATTCCTTATGACGCTTTAAATTTCTAATCTGTATATCACTAATATGATATATCTTTTTTAAGTTGAAATATTTTAATTTTGTTTTTAGTTTCATATAAGTCTTTGTCTAATTAAGTCATACTCATTTACATTTTGTTTATGCAACATAAGATCTAACATTTTTTTATACCCTATATCTGATGGGTCTCCTGTATTTAACATAACACGTGATACATTAATATTATGTTTCATTAATCTTTCGCATACTGACATCATTGTATCATTTGCATCTGAATCCAATATTACAATAACTTCAGAAACCTTTTTATTGATTAACTTTTTTAATAATACATCTTGCACTGTTTTTCCCAATAAAGGAATTGCATTTCTTTTAATTGCCATCGCATCAAAAACACCTTCACATAAAATAACAGGCATATTCCAATTTATATAAAGATCAAATATAACTGTATTTTTTGGAGCAGGTGGATTTTTGTATTTTAATTTTTTATTATAAAAACATCTTGCAATAAAATAATTTAAAACCCTGTTAGAATCATATGACGGTACAATAATTCTATCTCTATATTCACCTTGCGTGCAATATCCAATATTATACTTTATAATATCATCATCTGTAATTCCTCTTTCGCGAAGATACTTTATAGCATGTAAATACGTGATCCCTTCTGATTCATTTGCTAATGATTTAAACTCTTCTGGTAGTTTAACAATAACATCGCGCGTTTCTTTTGTAGAAAATTTCGTATTTTTGTATATTGTATTTAATTCATTTACTGCAGCTTTTGATGCATTTAATTTTTTAAATAAAGACCATATTATTCTACCTTTTGCATCACAAACCCAACAATGCCAGTACTGTGTTTTAACATTTATTTGTAATTTTTTCTTATGATGCTTACAAAAAGGACAATGATACATTAGCTCATCATCTCTTCCACTGGAACCATTTGTTCCTATAACTGTGTTGAGTAAGCTTAGTAGCCTATTCTTTATTTCCATCTAGTAAGTCTAAAAAATCTGTTAGTTCTAAAGCAGCGTAGATTTTTGTTTTATTTCTTTTAAATATAAGTAGAGGTGTTAAACCTTCACTATTATCTTCAGCCTGTTTAAGACAATTCCATATATTAATTGATTCCTGATTTTTACACTCAATTGCAAATGGAAACTGTTTTCTTGCTGCAGGAGAGAGTTGAACGTCCATACCATGTTCACCCATAGTAGTAGACTTAAAATCTCCTTCTTCTAAGATGTCCCTATATTTTTCTCTCAGTAATTCTGTAACTTTATTTTGAAGCCTTTTTCCTTTAGCTTTTGCGCTTCTTGGTCGCATTCAAAATCCTTTTATTTTAGTTTTAGTAAAGATGTTTAAGATTTTAATTTATTTTTATTATTCTTAATAGCTTTAGCTATAGTAGTTATTAGCATTTGAATCATAACAAATAAGACAGATTAGACACTCTTATTTAAAAGTATAAGCCTTATTTTGGTCAAAACTAAAACCTTGAACATGTTCATTAATATATATAAAGTAAATTATCTAAAATTCAATTTTTTTAGCCATTTTCTAGCATGTTTTTCTGCAAACTTCTCTGCTCTCTTTTCGAAAGGATTATCCCAGTAAAAATCCCTACCAAGATCAACTTGTTTTTGGCCTGCTACAGTATAGTACCATTCATACTTAGTTGCACCTAATTTATAACGCATCTTTACGTGGTCTATTTCATGCAATGTAGTTTCAATAAAATCTAACATGCTCTTAGGATTGGGATCTAAGTTTATAATATCTTTCTCCCAGTCATAATCAGCTTTATTTCCTGTACCAGATTTGAATCTTAATTTTGATCTAATATTGTATGCTAATGCAATCTGTATTGCAGTCTTTAATAAAACATCTTTTTTAAATTTAGCTTCTTTCACTATTTCACGAGAATAATTTATTATCTTAACAGGTATATTGAAACCAAATGCCAGTCCCATCATAAGTCTAGAATTCCCAGCTAAAAGATACAAATCATTATTTTTATCTCTTACAACTAATGGTGGAGGTAACTTTTCTAAATTTCCAAATGCGTAGAATAAACGCCTATAGTTCTTATCATACTCTTTCATCAACCTCAAGGTTCGAAGCATGCGAGCCTTCTGGGTAGGTTCTGTCAGTATTTCTCCTGCATCTGAATTATATAACGATTTTAATTCTTTAACATCAAGTAATTCTAATTTGGAATCCTTGATCCAATATTCCATATCCTCTCTGTCACCAAACATCCCAGGTAACGCTTTCTTTGTTGGAGGATTATCAAAATACTCATCAGTTTCAGATCTTATTTCTTCTTCTGAATATTCCCTATAATGTCTATAGGGCTTTAAGCCACCATCCACCATGCCGCTGCTATCTCAACAAATAAATCAGTTCCTGTATTCCAGGCCCAGCGTTCTTTTGTTCCGTAGGTTTCTTCTGTACCTTCAACTATGTATTCAAAGATCTCCCACGCAATACCGATAATAACAACCCACATTACAGCCCAAAAGTCTGAAGCTCCGAGCCATTGTGCGACTTTAGCTATAAAAAGTCCAGCAGCTAAGTGATATGAAGTCCAACCATCTAATGCGCCTATATTAACTTGCCATTGATAGAATTTTGCTAAAGGATTATTCATTTCTTACCTTTCGTGTTATTTTGCGCCAAATACTTTAGACCAAAAGCCTTTTTTCTTCTTTTTGCCCTTTTCGCCTAATTTCTTACCTTTTTTCTTTTTCTTCTTCTTTACTTCTTCCATACCAGCTTTATTGCTCATATCAGCTGCGCTTACAGTTGGTACTGCAGCAAATAATATTACAGCAGAAAGAAATAATTTTAATAGATTTTTCATAGGATTGTCTCCATTTGTTTGTCAATAGCACCGATTATGCTTTTGAAATCTTTGTATGCTTTTTTATAAATTCCTGGCTTTTCTCTATCTAAGCCTGCAAGTAGACGTTTAAAATTTGTAACCATATTGCTTCCATAAAGTTTAAGCATCATAATACGACGCTTATCTTCATCCATCTCGCGTATTTTACGAAGAGCTTCTTTTTTAGTCATTATCTCTTAAAATAACTTTTCATTTGCTTTATAATAAAGCTAGAATCTATCATTTTTCTACTTTTAATTGACTTAATTATTGCGTCATGAAGTGCTGCTTTAAATCCTGGGTACATAAAATTACCCATTTCTTTTTCAACTTTCTTGCACATTCTCTCAAAGTCTTCAAGTATTCCTTCACCCTGAGATTTAAATATGTATTCAGCAGCTTTTAATTGCTCATCAGCATTTTCTTGTACTATCAGGTTTTTTAATTTAATCATATCTTTATCCCATGTTTTTTAATTTTTGCATGTAGTCCAGCCATCCAACTATGTGCAATTTTGTGAACATCTGCTTTTGCTGTATACTGCATTAAAAGTTTGATGATCATGTCATCTACTTTTCCTAACTTTTTAAACAGATCAGCATCAGGCCCTTCATTTACAGATTCGAATGAATCATAACCAATACCTTTCCATTCTTCATCATCTTTATCATTCTTATTTTCAAATAATATTTCTTTTAGTTTTATCATTTTATTGGCTTCCTTATCGGTTTTAAGCCTTTACTTTTTGCGTGTCTAAGAATAGCTTTTTGACTAAGGCCTGTATACTTATCTAGCCATTCGTCACTTGACATCACATCAAATATACTAACAATGAAATCATTAACCTGTTGTTTAATTTTGTCTTCTGTATTATGAGGATCTTTTTTATTTCCGTGTTGTTTCCATAGCTGCCATTCTACTTCATCAAAAAAGTCTTCTTCTCTAGCATTATCACCCATTCCATACCAAGAATTTCTAGGTTTAAAATTCTTACCAGATACTTTACCCTCAAATAATAAATCTTTTAATTTGATCATGACTTACACCCACAGCTACAATCACAAACACAATTTTTACAATCACACATTATTAGCTCCTAAATAATCTATTATATTCGTTTTTATCATACTTTACGCCGGCATATTCTGCAGCAGTATAAAGTGTCATATACTGTCTATCAGTACTAATATGAAATTTTGGTTTATATCCTTTTTCACCTAGCGGTATATCCATATCTGCCTGTTCCCATGCCTTCTTAAGTTTCATAGCATCTGACTTTGTAAATGCATGACCCCAAATGCTTGTCATACTACTACTAGTTTTACCAAATTCATAAACTTTAATTTCAGCTTGTGGTTGAAAAGACATGTAAATTTTTCCAATTTTAAATCCGCCTTTTTTAGCAGCAGCTTGAAAAATTGGTTTAGCAAATTTCATCTGTTCAGAAGTCATTGAATCAGCTTCATTAAGCACAACTCTAATACCTTCTTTTATAATTCTTTTTAGCTGTGATTTTTTTATCTTCATTTTATTTTACCTTTTTTAAAAGTTTATGTGATGCTTTAAGCGCATTTTTTGATGCTCTTACTTTTGTAAATGCATCATCAGCTTGATTACTATTGACAACATCCATTAATTTTTCAACATCATTTATTGCATGATGTAATGTGTCTACAAGCGGACTAGAAACCTCTTTTAATTTTACATCTAAATCTGATTTTTTAAAATCTTTTAACTTTTTAACAACTGTACTCATCTGTCCGTATTTACCAACAAAGAATCCTTGAGCAGATACACCTAATTCAATTTTTCCATCTTTCCAAACATAAAAGGGAAGAACAGCATCACCTTCAGCTGACTTTACCCAGTAAAAACATCCATAAATTGCTTTTGTAAATCCTCTCTTCATTTCTTTATGTTTTATAACTTTAATGCCTGCTTTTTTAAGTGCAGAATCTAAAAAACCTTTAATAGCTAATTTAGCTTGTGACGGTTCTTCTGGCTTTGGTGCTTCATTTATAGATTCACCCATTACCCAACCATCTTTATCCTTAAGATTTCTAAATTTTTCACCCATCTTAAGTAAATCCATTATATTTCTCATTTGGCTCATATGCCCATTAAGCATTGGTCGTCCAATTTTTTCTCTAATTGCGTTTGCCCAAGCTCTTTTATTCTTATCAGGGACAACTTTATGTTTTTTCATAAATTTTACAAGATCCTGATAATGCTCTACAAATGAGCCAAGATTAAGATCATAATTTCTTTCCCAAGAATTATCTGTTCCAAAATCTTTGTATGGGTGAAGATCTTCGTTTATTTTATTCTCGTTAAATTTTTTATTTTTTAATGTATCTCTCATCCAATCTGCTAAGTCTGCAATGTATTCAATATTCTTTATAACTTCTTTATCGTCCTGTTTTTTTAGTGCCTTAACAAGTTCTTTAGCAGCCAACGGCATATATCTACCACGCTTACTCAATTCAGAATAACCAGAAACTGTTATTTCTTCATTTACGTTTTCGTTTGCATTCTTCATCATTTGAGCAATCTTAATTAGTTTGTCTCTATCTGATTTTGATATACCTTTAAGCTGTCTATCTTTTGCAATCTTTTTTAATGTATCACCATACGCTTTTGTTGATTCTACTTTTGCACCACCGCCATATAAATCTGCATATTTTTGTGCTGATGATTTTTCTTTACTCTTGGGAGCTTCTTTCTTTTTTGGCTTATCTTTGTTTTTGTTTTTAATTCTATCTATTGCCGCTTTTGCTTTATCTCTAATTCTTTGTATAATACCTTTTGCTCTTTTATGGTCTTTATGGTCTGGATTATTAAAAGCTTTTTTTACCGTTACGCCAGGGGAAATGGTTTTATCCATTTCTCTTTCTACAGCCGCCCGAGCCGCAGTTGCTATTACTGCCGGATTTTCTTTTAAAATAGATTCATTTTTTGCTTTGTAATTATTGTCTATATAATCGTAAAATTCTCTTTTTTTACTATCATCTAACTCCGCCGGAGAATTTACACCAAATTTATCTAATGCAGATTTAAAAAATTTTTGATAGGCCTCCCCATCTTCTTCATTAAATCTACTCATATGCTCTATAATTTTTGCATTAATCGACATCACAGTCTCCGTGGTTTTTTATAAATATTAAGTTTTTACCAAAATACTATTTTTTTTGATTTCTACTAACTAATGCATTTGATACTTGTGCACTAAGTACAGATTGTATTGTAAAATAAAGTGATGGGTTCCTTCTTAATAACTCTTTGAATTCATGTTGCTTCCAAACTAAACATTCTGTATCATGTTTAACAATACATGTCGCAGTTGCCGGCTTCTCTGTAAGAAATGACATCTCACCAACAAATTGACCATCTTTTAGTTCTGCAACTTTCTTTCCCTTCACTGCTACATCAACAGTTCCATTATAAATTAATACAAGATCTGGTACTAATGCACCTTGTCTAGTTATTTTCTCACCTGATCTGAAATGTTGCCATTGTGCAATCTTACTAATCTTTAGATATTCAACTGGCGTCATTTCACTAAATAATGTTTCATATAACTCGCTATCTTTATCGTCCATCTTTACAGGACGTTTTTCATAAATAATAACTGCTATATGATAAAGATTTACTGCAACAAATACAATATTCCAGCCTATTGGGAGCCACATTGGCTCGATAGGTATAAAATAATTGTATAGTATAGAAAACGCGCTAGCTAATACTGATAGAAGTCTTAAATATAAAATATCCTTGACTAAAAATGAAAATGCAATCAGTCCAAAAGCTAAGTGTCCTGCTATTGTTGCTATGTTCATTAGTCATCAGCGTGTTCTAGTAATTTGACATCATCCTCTGCGTTATTAAACCAAAAGTCAATTACTTTAGCAAATGATCCAACGAAACCGCCTAACATTAATAGTAAGATTTCTTTCCATCCACCTACGACATCAACACCATTGCTCATAAAATAAATCATAAGTGATAGTATAGCAGCGAACAATGAGACAACAACAATACTGATTAACCATTTTTTGTTTTGTCTAAACTTTATTATATCTACTAACTGTTGATTAATAGCATGCTTTTGATCCTGTATGTGAAAGTCATCTTCTTTTTTGCTTGAGCTTTTCGAAAGTTTATCTACTGGCATCTTATTATCCTCATTTACATTCAGCAACTGAAGCCTTTCTATATTCAGTTACTAGTTTCTTAATTTCACCAATAGCCTTACGAGCTCTTCCAGCTGCAGCCTTAACGCCTTTTTCTGAAAACTTATGGTGATTTTCATCAAAAATATTCCACTGTTCTTTTATTTGAACATATAATTCCTTACTTGACATTTCTATCTCCTATTTGATATAATCATCATCATGTTTTAAATAACCAAACCAGCCACCAAATTTTGTAGCTGCATGTCTTGCAACATCTTCAAAATCTTTATATGTATTCCATAATACATCATGACCAACTGGCGCACCTCCGTGCATTTTCTTATAATCTTTTGCAATCTCTTGCAGTAATTTAACTGCCTTATTGCACTTATTTTCTAATTTTTTTACATCGCTCTTCGAAGCTGCGTAATCTTTTGGATCCCACGCTTCTGATAATTCTAAAAATTTACTTAGTTTCATTTTAATTCTCTCTCAGCATCAGGTATAGCTGGCGGTTGCCAATGATATTCTTGTTTCTCTGGCCAACCAATCATTTCACCTGTTCTTCCATTAATTATTTGAAATTTTGGCACCTTACCAGACAATATTGTTTTCATAGCTTTTGCCATAGCAGCTTTAAGCTCTTTCTTTGATTTTGCATGAACGTGTCCGTACTTGTCGACTTCTTCACCAATATTTACGGACTCTTTAATTTTCTTTCCACCTTTTGATTTTAACATATAATAATCCAATTGTTTTTGATCATAAGAAGCCCATCCAGGTGGAAATTTCTTCACTGTCCAAGTCATCTTATTAAAATCAGGTTTTCCTTTTATACGATTTCTGCTTAAATGAGCATCTAACTCATCCATATCTTTGTTAGTAAATCCTTTAAATTGATAAACAGGGTATGAGCGTGCGGCTATTTCATTTACACCTTCTTTCTTTTTTAATTTTTTCATAGCATCCCTACTCTTCTTGGCCTTCTTATTATACTTGTCTAAGTTTTTCATAAATTTATCAGCCAAACCTTCATTAGCTTCTGGATAAAATCTATCTAATTGATCCCACCATTTTTTAAATGCTCTGATTGCTTTTTGGTTTCCATGTTTTTGGAGTGCCTTACTCATTTGTACTAACGCATCATGTGTTTTATCATACGCTGTATCAATATTTTCATTTACGGATTCAAATTTTTTCATAATCTTTTTTACCTTTTTATTTCCTTGTAAGTCTCTCCAAATGTCTGGTTTATATTTTCTCATATACATAAGATAATCATACATGTCCTTATCAGACATTTTAGCTTCTTTCATTCCTATTTTTTTCATAGTTTGTGACATCTTTTTTATTGCTGGAATTTTTACACCCATATCACCGCCTCTATAATCATGATAGTCTAATGCTATTTGCCCAACTTTTGTAAGAGATGCTTTAGGCATCATATCTTTAAAATAACTTATGACCTTATTAAAATCAGATGTTTTTTTCGCATCATACTTAGGAAATTTTTTATTTAAATCCTTTATGATAGCAAATGCTATTTTTTCTAATCTATTTTCTTCTAACGTATTTTTCATCTTAATTTCCTTAAAATCATCCTGATTTTGTTTATCCTTTCACGTCTCGTTCTTCTTTTTCTTTTCCCACTTCTTAGCCAGATCTGGCTCATTAGCGTGCATCCATCTTCTCTGTTTTTCTGATTTGAAAGGCATTACTTAGTGACCTTTTTTACTTTCTCTATTGAACGACCAGCAAAATAAGCCGCATATACAGTCATTAATAATGTTTGATAAACTGGTACATATGCTGCACCAATTGTAAAATCTTCACCACCAACTTGTAGATTTCCATCAAAAATACTTAATACAGTAAATATACCTGTTAGGAAAACTAATGTAAGTGGTCTTATATTTTTTGATAGCCAGCTACCATGTTTCATGTCAGCTTCCCATCTTGCAGAAACTTGTGCTTGTGCAGCTTGCTCTGCTTGTATAAGTATTGTTTCTAATTTTTGTTTTGCTTCTGCTTTTTCTTCACCTGACATATGTAGGTCATCTATTATTCCACCTACCTGTTTAAGTGTGTCACCTCCCAATAGTCCTCCTACTGCTTTACCTACTGTTCCTAATAAACTCATAACTATTCTCCTTATAGCCTTTTAACCCAGCTTAACACTTTATATAGTGAACCAACTTGGCTTCTATTTCTTAATAAAACATCTGTTTCTTCTGAGCCATTGTACTTACTATCAATAGCGTCTTTTAAAGTTTTCATCATTGTTTTTTTCATTTTAGATGTAACTTTAATTTTTTTATTTTTTCCCCATCTATCAACACTTTCAGCTGGACCTGAACCAACTCCCATAAATCCAGGATCTCCGTACTGCGGCTTAAATTGGTATTCAATCTGTATTGCTCCACCTCTTCCTTCTTTTTCATATACAAAGTTTACCATATAACCAATATGACTTTTTACGTGATATGCATCACCAACTTTTATATCATTATCTGTTAATTGTTCAGATAATCTATTTTTCCATCTTCTAAATTTTTGCCAATTAACCATTAAAATTGCTCCCCGGCTATAGCTTCTTCAATTGCATCTTTTATCTCATCAGGCTCAACATCTATTACACCATCCATATCACCTTTCCAAGTATCTATCTTGTCACCATTGACGTATAACGCTAAAGAAGGATAATTCCTTAATCTTAATTTCTTACAAACCTTCTTAGCGTCCTCAGACATAACTTGCAGTATTTCAGCATCCTCATATCCTTTGATACCTTTGACATATTCCATGCCATCTTTTTCAGCCCATTTAGACGTAAATACGACTACAATCACGCCATCACCCGTTTTTTCTTTAAAATTTTTATCAGTTACCTGACCACTTAGGACGCCGAGCATCGCCAAAGATAATATTATTTTCCTCATAACAAACTCCTATTTGTCCCTTTTTCTTTTTTCAAGATCTTTAATATCTTTTCTTAATTCTTTTATAATGTCTTCTAATTCTTCCATTTGATCAAATACATCATCCATATCTTCTTGAAGTGAACCAACCTGATCTTTATATTGCTCGTAAGATCTTGGCCAGTTGTAACCTTCAGGTCTAGAAGGATATTCTGCTTTATATAATGTTTCCAAAGAAGGTAATTGTTTTGCTTCTTCAATTTCGCCAATAAGCATATAATACATACCAACTAGTGAAGCTATAGCTGTACCTATTCCTATCATTGTCTGTATTGACATACTAAATTTTGTATCTTCACTTAATTCTTTCACATTACTTCCCTCACTTCCGCTATCTGTATCTTCAATTTTTTCGGTTATCTCTTCTTGCTTCTTTTCATGACCGTTTCCGTGTTTTAATATTACATCAGTAATATCTTCTAGCGAACAAAAACCTTTATCAACAAGTATTTCACCTAGCGTACGCTTATCACCTTTAACCTGAGCTTGTAACGCTTGATTCAATTGTCTTCGAGTAATAATATCCTCATCACATAACAATTTACCTATTTTAACGTCTCCATTCATTTAATATATGCCCTGATAAAAAGTAGCCTCAGGATCTGTGCCTACTTCTAAGTTGTCAAAAATAATTACACCGTGTTGCATTTCATTTCTATATGGATTGAAAAAATATCCATCAGCCATGCCGCTCACTAAGCCATCCTCATACTTGTCGATAGATGCTTGTGCAAATTCTGTGTAATCCGATAAACCTACGATTTCTAATGTAATTCTTCCACTTGTAGTTTGTAACAATAATGAATCCATTTGTGTGCCGCCTAAATATAGTTTTTCATCTATTGGTTGTTCTGCAAATGAGCCATCATTATCATACATGATTAAAGCATAGTGTTCTTTTTCTGGTGTTACTCTACCATCTTCTCTTTGAAAGTGGAGTACAAATATCTTTTTTATTGAACCATCTTCTTGTACTGATGATGCTCCGTATGTAGTTATGGTCTCATAATATTCTCGAGCTATAATTTCACTACCGTTTACCCACATTCGAATATTTTCTTCCAGTGGTTCTTCAACTCTAGCATCCTCACAAGCAGGAAATATAAACATTGCTGTTATCAACAGGCAACCAAAAAATGCATTAACTGTATAATATATTTCATCAACTATTTTCATACTAGAATCTCCTCATAGGGTTATTTTCGTTTTTATTCTTAGCCAGCCATTTTTTATGTTGTACAGAAGTTCTACCTTCAGTAGCCCATTTTTTATTTAATGCTGCTTTTTTACGTTTTCTATCTTTTGCTTTACTATTTGGCATTTTAAAATCCTACAAACTGATAATTCAATCCAAATTTAAAATCATATGCAGGGCGATCCCAATAATATAAATATTTTCCTTCAGCAAAAACTCCTAAGTTGTCCTGAAGCTTGACACCAAAGATTGCACCAAAATCATAATCTTCCCAGCCTCTCCAGTTTGGATCATTGAATTCAAAATCTACTGGTTCATTATTAAGTTCTAAATGTCGCTTATAATTATGCGCGTTATGATAAGAATATTTATCGTGTCCAAAATGATACGGTAATAAATTACCCCAAGCATGAATCCACCAATTATCAGAATAGTGATAGTAATCTAGACCAATTACCAATGATGTTTCTCTTTGGAATCCTATGTCTTTCTTTAAACGATCCATATAGTTTTCTAACATTCCTGGAAAGTGATATAAGAAATACTCTCTATCTGTATATGCGAATATTTTTCCATTCTCATCTCTCCATAACCAATCTACACCAACAAATCTACCATCATCATTCCAAAATGGACCACCACCTTCAATCTCTCTAAGTTCACCAGTTTCAGGGTCTATTTCATATAGCTGAATATCTGAATCACCGTTTAGATGATAATCTTCTGTGAACCATGCATTATCATCAATACCAAATGCGTCTTCTGCAAAATTCCACCAAGAACCTTTATACCAGGTTGTATCAAGAATCATAGCATCAAATCCATATACAGGATGTTGTCTATGTTTAAATCCAACACTGATATTAATTCCGTCTGAAACTTCATGTTTTAATCTAAGATCACCTTGACCATAAGTTATTTTTTCAAGACCTAAATCTGTCCAGCCAACCTTGACCATAGCCCAATCACCAATATATCTTAACCAATATTCTTGATTGAGATATTCATTGCCCCATTGACGACCTTGGGTAAATTTTAATAAATATTCCCAGCCCTTAACAGGCCCAATTGATGCCATCTCATTAGCTGATTGTTCAGAGCCATCATACCAAGTTCCGCCATTGCCTGCATTCTTAACGCCTCGCTTTGGTTCATATTTAAATCTACCAATCTTTCTTAATCCAAATGATTTTTGAAAGTCAGCTTCTAAATCTCTTTCTGTTCTTGCTACCTCTAATTGTCCTGTGCTTAATCCACCAACAATTGCAAATCTATCATCTTGGTGTCGGGGAGCATTTAGACTGAAACTCGCATAAGCTGTTGAATACTTAAAGAATTTCCAAAGTTCGTTCTCCGCAAACAAAGATGAGACCGATATTAGGCCTATTACAATATATTTCTTTAACATCTGTTTTCTCCTTAATATTAAATATCAAATCTCACGACAAAAGATAAAGCTAGTTCAGGATCATTTCTAACAGGACTAGCTAGTTTTGCAACTGCTAATAATTCATTAAAATCATTATACAGCCCAACTGTTGTTACATACGGCGCGAAAAATGAATGTGTTGCAAAATTTTGTACGTCATACGCAGCAGTATATGCAGATGACGTATTATACATTGTTTCAGCAGGACTTGGTAAGAAAGTTCTTAATTTTTGTACTGCTGAATGTGTAACATAATTTTCTGTTTTTTGTGAATAATAATAATTGCTGCCAGTAGCAACACTACCATTTATATTCATACTACCACTTCTACCTGCTGTTATGCTTATGTTTCTTGTTCTATTAAATGTGTTTGGTGGTATTATACAAGTATACTCATGTTGTTGAATTGTTTTTGTAGAATCCCATTCTAATTTCCATCCATTAGAGCCAGTGCCCTGACCAACTGTACCATAACTTCCAGTATCAGTTATCATTACTAGACCATTTGTATATGATACAACGCCAACAGAAGAGCCAGATCCATTTGCTGTAAGACTTCCGCTTAAATAATTTGTCTCATAGTCAGAATCATATAAGTTTCCATAACCGTCATCTTTAATTTTTATCACACCACTCGTAGAATAATCTGTTATTTCTACGGAGCCTGTCTTAATTTGTTCACCGTATAATCTTTGTGGTATGCTAAAAACATTTACTTGATTATGTATTTTTCTTAAACCAAGTGTTTGCCAATCGGGTACAGTATTACTTCCTGAAACTATGCCTCCACGTCCCCACGGTTTATAATATTGGTCTAAAACCCATTGTGGTTGTGGTGTTGAATTATTTCTTGGATTCGGTGCTGTTGCATAATTAAAAAAATTATGATGTATTTGTTTATACAAAAGATAACCATAATTTGTATATGTTACACCGCCTGAAACAAATGATGAGGTTGGTCCGGAATTTACAGATGCAGTTTCAAATGAATGCATTTGTGCATCAGTAGGTTTTGTACCCTGCATTGCCATAACACCCAAATATGAAGTATTATCTACAGTATCATATTTTTGCGCTAAAAAACGCTTGTGGACAGTTATCGGTGTAACTGCTTTATCGTCTGACGTTATATCTCTAAACATTCTATGCCCAGTTTAGTTATAAATATTATAATTCTATAACTTTGCTCATTAATAAAAAAGCCCCTATAGAAGGGGCTTAATTTAAGACATTATGTCTTTAGAAGTCAAGTCTAACTTTTATAAGTGCTTCCCTGCTACTAGATTTCAAAATAGGTTTTGAAAGTTTAGCAACAGCTAATAATTCATTTGCACCATTATACAAACCAACAGTTGTAATATATGACTTTGGATCATTTCTAAAAGATGCGACCGTTAAATCACCATTGCTTCCTGATGTATATGTTGGATTTTGACTGTGGTTGTATTGATTATGTCTAACTCTACAGAAGTAATGAGTTGATTTAATTTGTTCCTCACGTCTTGCTGCAAAATATGAGCCACTACTTATTGCATCAAATAATGCAGATGCATTATTACCAGCTGTATTTGATGCTGTATTATATGATGACATTGAAATACCTGAAGCGCCACCATCATTAACTTTTGTTGAATCTAAAATAAGAATACCAGTTTCAGGATAAAATTTTCCAAATGAATGTGTTGCTGAAGATACAGCACCAATAACTGCTGTTCCTGTTGCAATAGAACCTGATATTACATTAAATTCTCTAACTGTATTTCTTACATTTGGATCAGAGGTTGCGCCACTATCATCAATTAGATGAATTATTTTTCCGCCGCCTGGTTGCTGTAAACGTAATTCCCAGTTGCCTGGATCCATTTTTTCTTTTAATCTACCTCTGTTCATGCTTATTGCCCATATAACATCAGTGTCTGCGTCTGTTCCGCCACCTTGATAAGCACCAGCTTGGAATTTTTCAGTTCCTTGTGGTAGTAATAAATTTCTTAATTGTCTATAAATAGCTTTTGCAGATGCGTAATTAGAATCACCTGTTAGTGAGCCACTTCCTGCATAGTGTCCGTAAGCTACTGAAAATTGAACAGATGCTGTTGCATTTGTGCCAACAACGCCATTATAAACATCATAATAATGTTCGCCTGTACTTCCGCTTTGTGTTGAAGATGTATAAAAAGAGGTAAGTGTTCCAACACCGCCGGACCACATACCAGAAGATACTATGCTTATCTGTCCTGGTTTTATATCATCTATTGAATCGAAATCTGTGAATATCGACATAATTTAACTCCTAATCGTTTATAAATATTGTTGTTTAAACATTTTTTCTGTTTTAATTACTTTTCCATATTAAGTACACCATCATCAATACCATCTGATGAGGTATCACCTTTTCCAAATCCAGGTGGTGGACCTGATGCTGCATTAAACCCTGCTGGTAATGAAACATCCAAATTATCTGCCACATTTGCGATAGAAGCTTTTGCTCTATCAGTTGCGGCTTTTTTCCTTTTTTGTGCCCTTTTCTTTTTTAAACCTGTAAGCGACTTCTTCTTTTTCTTTCTTCTTCTAATATCACCAGCACCAAAGTTAAAATTTGGTAATTCACCGTTGAATGGTCGTCCTAATCTACTTTCACCAGGTTTTATTTTTACAGTAACTCTTTTTTGTGCGCCTGAATCCATACCAGTCACCAGTAGATCTACAGTAGTTTCTTGTTGTACTTCACGAGCAATTAGTGTAACTCTTTTTCCTGTTACAATTTTTGTTTTTCCTCTGTTTGTATTATCTCTGACCAAATCCTCTTTTGCCAAAGTAACAACATCCTTAACAGCGTTCGATATAGATCTATTATCGTCAGCTTCTTTTATTTTTTCATCTTCTAAAATAGCAGAAAGTTGATTCCCATCTGCGCCTGGTAACCATGTACCATCTTTTGCTTGATGAACTATTGTCTGTGCCTTTGGATCTAAACCTAATTCAACTGCATCTAACTTCGCTTGTTGAAGAGTTGCATCACTATTTTTTTGAAATTCTGAAGGGGTAACTTCTACGCCAGCGCTTTCAATAACTTTTAAGTCGGTTACAACTTTATTATTATCAAATTTTGCACCAGAAAGTTTTGTTGTTGAACCTTTCTGTATTCCTTTTCCGCCTTTTTTCTTTTTCTTTTTAATAGGCATCTTAGCCTCCATCTCCTAGCTCATTAATATCACCTACTGCAATAACAAGATCTTGATCATTTGCCAATTCAAAGATATAATCTTCTTCATCTAATCCATTCAATGTTGAAGGATTAATAACAGTAGCATCACCTTCACCAGTAACAGTTATTTCATCAGGAACTGATTCACCTATATCTGGTGTTGTATTTTGACCGATTTCCTGTGTTACCAACTTATATTGTAGAGATAGATCACTTGCTGTAAATGCCTGATGTATCGGCATGTTTTCTATTACAATTCCAAAATTATTTGGTCCTTGTGTATTTGCTTCATTATACAACTTATAATCTATTTCATCGTCACCAAGAGCAAATTTCTCAACGATGAAATTATTCTCTGAAAGTCGTTCTCGTCCGACTTTTGTTAACACAGCGTCAACTATTAATGATGAATTGTCTATAAAAGACATAGTTTACCCTCTAGTTAATTTATGTTTGACTACTAACTACCACCGGCAGAACTATCAGCATTATCTACATAGTCAACTGTCACAGTAAATGCAGCTGTTGCACCATGTTCAATACTGGTCACAACAACAGTTGTTGTTGGATCAGGTTGTCCTGCAGATGCTCCGGAATTAGTATTATTCGGAACTGACTTAGCAATAATGTTACATGTTGAACCAATAACTGTCTGACTTATTGAGTCAACACTTTGTGCATAGTCAACGCCACCAGTTCCTACACCTGTACTATTTGTTGCCGTTGTCAGATACGCTATAGATGAATTTAGTATTGTAAACATAAATTCTCCCATAACAGATCCAAAATTAACTAAATTCGGCGTTACAGTTTCAGGTGATCCTGCTGAATTAACTTGCCATTGTACTGTCCTATCAGCAAGTGATGACATTACTGGAAGTTTGTTTGGGTTGTCACTTCTTGTGATCAACTTATATTTCATTACAGTGTCAGGATCTGCTGTTGGTTCCAACAGCGGTAAGTTCTCTATGACAGTTCCATAATAATCAGTTCCAAGTGGGTGCGCCACATTCCAAAGAGAATAATCTACTTCATCATCTGCTAGAGCAAATTTTGTTATATTGAAAGCTTGCTCACCACGTGAAAGTAATTCTCTTCCCTTTTTTGTTAATACTGCGTCCAAAACAGTAGTCGCATTATTTAAATATCCCATTATTTCTTCTCCAAAATTTAGATATATAGAACTTTTTAATAAATATCGTGATTTATAGTTTTGTTACTATTCTTGATCTAGTGATACATCTACGTAAGTATCTCCAGAAGTTGTTGTTGTTACACTGTATGGATTAACCTCTGTTATCTCAACTGCGATCAAATTTCCTTCCGGAACTGTTGATCCGTCCTCTTGACAACCGCCATACGCTAAATTAAATAGGCCCGTGTGTGTTGTAAATAACGAATCTTGATCTGATTTTTCCAAAGATGATGAATACCATAATCCTTGTGATTTACTAACAGATGAGCTATAATGATAAATTTTCTTGTCATTAAATAATGATGTTACTGAACCTGTTGCTGTAGGTTGTAATATTTCAAAGAATACATTGCTGCCGCCCCCGGTATAAACATTGCAATTATCTACGTAATTATTATCTTTAGGGTCTAATAAATTGTCATATGAAAATGATCTTAACTGTTCAGTAAAAAATGGATTTGTTGATGATGATACAGTTTTGTAATCATGTCTTCCTGATACCAGGGATACTGCCTCATCAAAAGACCAACTAAATGTTTTTAAATGATCTTCTCTAGAACCAGTATATTTTCTTGTCCCTAACATATCTGTAATACCACGTCGTCTATGATACTTTTCCCCTATTATATAACGATTATCTCTTCTAAATGTTGAGCCAGAAACATTTGCATCATGAACTAGATTTGAAGATGTTGGATATAAATTATATACATGTCGTATTTTATCTTCTTTCCATATTTGTTCTGCACTTTGGCTGTAATGTTCCATTGCATCCAGACTAACTTTTTTCGTTATATCTTCTATCAATGGTTTTTTACCAACAACAGCTTTTGGTCTTTCTAATATTGTTGGTTCAATTAATATTCCAATATTTTTCTTTGCCCTTCCAGGAGATAAACGACGTAAGTGATCAAATAAACTTAGATCATAATATTTAATAAGTTTTAAATAATCCCAGAAATTAAATTTTGTTGTCCATTTTTGCCAATATGTGTCTGAAATTCTATCCAATCTTCCGTGAACATATCTATCAGCATACATATCTCTTGGATCACCCATGTAAGAACCAAAATCTAAATCAGCTAACGATAAAATTATATCTTCATTAATAACATCACTTGGCGCAAAAAATATACCCAGTTTATTAGAATCAAGCGGGGCAGTATCATATGATCCTCTCTCTATTCTTTCTGTAGAACTTAATACAGGATCTGTTCCATCTGTAAAAATTGTTTTTGCTTTTCCTTCAATCCTAATTTTATTCGATGTTTTATTTAAACCTATTGAAGGAACAAATGCTTTTTGCCTATCAGATACAGAACTAAAATTAATTTCATCTGCAAATGCCGAAGCTGTTGCATATACTTGATCACCTGTTAATGAATAATCCTTTATTCCCTTTGGACTTTCTCCTGAACTAAGATTTATTTTATCGTCCATTGAGAATCGTAAATTCATATCATAATATGATGAACTTTCATGATTTCCATTAAGCGCTTTTGGAGCAGCAACGTGATTCCAGAATGCTGATGCTGTTAATGGTGTGCTCCATAATCTCCACTCCATTAATGAACCTGTTAATTTTGATCCATATAATGTTGCTTCTTCACTTGTTTGTGTTTTACCACCAATATGCCAGTAATTATCTCCTATAGATGATGTTTGATACCAAGCTGCCAATTGATTTGAACCAGAAAGTGTTATACTTGAAGATGCCTGTTTAATTATCTCATCTGTAGATGAATCATAAAATCCTGCAAATATATCAAAACTCTGTGTTGTAGGATTTGCATCGCTTGTCAAGAACATCTCAGAATAACTACTTGTAAGCGTAGATGCACCACTTCTACGTCTTACCATAACTGACCAATATTCTCCATTATAAACTGGTAGAGGTTGTAAACTTGCCGATACAAAACCTTCACTGGATGAAATTGAGAATGCTAATTTACCTTTTGTATCTGATCCACTAACATTTTCAATGTATATCGCTGATTCAACTTTATTATTTGAATCATTTTTTGTTGCGATCATTGTGTCTCTTTCAGTTTCTGTTTTGAATCTGAGCTCTATTGTATCATTTGCTTTTCCATTTATTTTGTACCACGGTGATGCTACAGTTTGCGAGCCTTTAAGATCTAACGCGTATGTATATCTTTGTGTTAATTCAAATTCTGGTGAGCCGCCAGAAATTTTTGGACCACCATATTCTTGAATTCTTAAAATAGATGTTGGTATTCCGTATGCAGCGATTAGTGCTTTTAAACTTTGTTTTGTACCTTTTGTTTTTAAAATATAAGGCATTGTTGAGAGTATTCTATTCCATATCTCCCGTGTGACATCTTGTTGAGATTTCTTTGTATATCGTACACTATAAACTCCAGTTCCGGAGCCAGATTCAGAAAGACCAAGATGATATTGAGGTAATCTTGCAAGGTCACGTCCTTCAAGCATTTTAAATCCCATTGATTCTGCAACAGGTTGCACCAATTGTGCAGATATTCCTTTTGTTATATCTTCTGATCTATCATGAACATCTGTTAGGTGTTTTATGTGTGTCCAAATAATATCATAATGATGCCCTAACATATCCATAAATCTTACAAAAGGTTCATTATCTTCATCATACGTGACGTGTGCAGGTGTAAGATTAACTAATCTATTTGTATTTGTATTATCATAAGCTGATGCTGATTCATGTACTTCATCATACCAAGATGTAAAATTTGAACTAGTAACAGAATATAAAACATACGGTGAAGTTAACGTTCCATCACCTGAGCGCTTAGGTGATGCATTAGAGTATTCAATTCCATTTGAGCTTGAAACATATGAGGAAGAATTAAAATACATATAATTTTCAAAATCATCAAAACCATTTATTATCTCACGTTTTTTCATATCCCAATATTCTTGATCATTTGCTGATGCTGAAATACTAGCATACGATTGACTTTTTGCAACGTGAGACTCTATATTTGTTAATTTAGTTTTATAATTTTCTAATCTTTTAGATACAGAACCAAAGTGTGAAAAATTTTCAAAGTTTGTATAGTCAACATTGATACTTACATCTAGTAAACTTCCACTAAATATTTTATCTTCTAACTGTTTTCTTGTATCTGTCTCTACACCAACTAAGTCTGTATGACTTCTATAAGCTGTCTCTCTCTTATTAATTACTGGTTCAACCTCATCTAGTTTTGGTGCTTTTAAAACTGTTTCTGGTATTACCTCATCAATAAATGGCTCTAGTGTAACTGTCTCTTCTAGATCAGGTGTAGCCTCAGTTACTATATAAGCAGTATCAAATTGTTGTACTGTATCTGGCGCAGGCTCTAATAATTTATATGCTATTGAGCCCGGATAGTTTGTTACATTTACAGGTTTAAAATTAACAACAAGTGAATCTTCTTCAGGACCAAAAACTATTCTTGTGTATAAATTATCTGAATCTTTAAGTCTATGTCTTATAAAAAATTGATCAAAATTTGTCGTTACAGGATTAATAGAGTCTGAACTTCCGCTTATTGCATTTATTTCACCTCCATATTCTCTATATGTTTTATTGACAATTAGACATGGGCCATATTGATTTTGAACAACATCTAAAATTTTTCCCTCATATCGACCCATAACAGTTTGAACTTCTTCATCTTCTTCAGTATAACCTATTTCAAATCCTGATCCAAATGTTGTGTACTTATTAACAGGTATATTTGCAACAACTCTTCCCTGTCCCTCTGCGGCTTCATCATATTCTTCTGTAACAATTAATTCATTATTTCCAACAACATCTGCAATTGTTAAAACAAGTGGTCCAAGCTTTGCAGTCTGATCAACTTTAGTTCTTTGATTTGATGTAAGTAGAATATCAACTCTAACATCTTTTACCCATAACTCACCAAAACCACCTCTATGACCATAAACTGTAACGCCTGTATTTCTGTATAAACCAAACGTACCATCTTCAGGTATTACAAAATCAAAGTTTGCCTCTTCCCATTCATCAAGCTCATGACAAGGAACATAGCCCTTTGAATATGATGCAGCTGTCCCGTCAGGATTTGTTGTCAGTATGTCAGTCCATGATAGGTAAGAAAATGTTGATGTTCCATCTGCATTTGATTGTAGCTCTCCATCACTAGTTGCAGAATCAAATAATACCCATCCTGAATTACCTTTCCAAACAAATCTTTGATCAGGTGATGTTGTCTTGTCATTATTAACAAAATCAATTGATGGGTAAGTTTGATTATTATTTGAACTTACAATATAATCACCTGCTGAAAGATCAGAATATGTTCCTGTATATCCTGGAGAATTATAGCTATTATAAAATACATCACCTAATAATTCTTTTGCAATAGATCTCCAACCTGATGAGCTCCATGCCCAACCAAGTGCTTCAGATAAATAAAGTTCTGTTCCTATTTGAATCAGTGCAGGTATTATTAATCCAGTTGGCCCACCAATACCAGCACCTTGTCTAAACCACTTTCTTGTAATATCGTCATACACCCATCCATTTGCTACATGCTCTGGACGAGGTACATATTCATTATTTACTGTATCCCATATCCAGTCAGTTGTATTATTTCCAGTTGGTTCACCCTCATCTGAAAAATAATATGGCACTGGCTTTGGTTGCGTTGGGACGTCAGCTTCGTCATCAAAAAATGATTCTCCATATCCCGCATCAGCTATAGTTGTCGCTGATGGTTTGCATGAAGCTGCTAATAGTTTTCCTTGTCCATTTTCTGCAGCTTGTAACGGTACAAAATCTCCTATCCCAAGTATACCATCAGTTGCCCAAAGATTTCCTTCATATACATTACCATTCTCACCTGCACGATATAAAAAATTTACTCTGTTTGGATCACTATCGATAGCAGCTTGAAGATCAGCTGACGATACTAATTCTTTTGATAGTGAACCTCCTAGCGGATCAGATGAATCTTCATCATCAGTCTTTGCAAGTCTATAAGTTCTTAATCCTCCAACAGACCCTTGCGGTCTTTCACGATTTGTTTCAATAAAATCATTGTCTAATAACTTGCTTGCAAAATCTGAATTTGTCCTTAGTGCACCTTCGGGATCAACTATTAGTGATACCATTTCTTCTCTAACTTCTGATGCAAGAATATCTGGCGGATCTGGTGACGTAAATTGTACTTCTCTATAGTGTCTTAAATTTACATGTGCACCTTTTCTTCCTCCCTCATCAAATGTAGGATTTGCAGGTATTGCTTTTTGCTGCCAACTAACTCTTACTGTGTCACCTGGTTTTGCACCATACGCAGCTAAAGAACCTATTCCGTTTGATTGTCCAGTCATTCCTCCAACATCTGTGCTTATTGCTTGATACCTATGTTTCCACCATTCTTTATTGACATAATCTCCATCTATTCTTGGATCACTTAAACCTCTACTAGCGTAATATCCAATATCGGGATCGTTCCAAGTTTCTAGTGCAGCAGCTTTTCTTGCATTTAAAATTTCATCAACATAATTTAAATCTGGAAAATACATACATGTTTCTGTTTCATCGTCAGGATTATATATCCAGTGCGGCTGATACCCTATCTCTGCTGTTCCTGTTTCAGAGTATTTTTGAAATGGATGAAAATAATTAAATCCACTTGTCCATGCACCACGACCATATTGATCTTCAACTAAAATAGCATTGCTGTGTAATTGATTATTCCAACCTATTTCTATATCGTTTATAGTTCTAACTGGTTGATAACTACCTGGAATTGAATAATCTTCTCTTGGCATTAAGCTATCTTTATAATTTATAATTTCTTTGTGATCTGTTTCTTCAACTGATATAAAAGATGATAAATCATCTATTGTTATTGCGTCTTTAATTAATATTTGATTTCCTTTCATTTTTTGTGTGAAAGGATCATCTGTTGGATTTAGATCTGCAATTAATCTTCGTCTTTCAAAATAATCTGAATTTTCAGGATCAGCAAACCTAATTGTTCCTGCTTCTGCTACTTGAATGTCTTGCGTTGATTCATCTTCATTTCTTGTAAATTCTGATAAAGTATTACCTAATTCTAATTGAGCGCCTGTATAGAAAAAATGCATCCCTATTACATCGTCTATCTCTGAATTATACTTTCCATTAGGGTCATTTATTATTCTCAATAATATCATTTCATCTGTTTGACTAAGTGCTGATCCTCCTAATATAAAAGTAAAATGTGCTCTTTGCCAACCTTCTGTGACCTCAAATGAAGGTGAATATTTTGTTCCTTCAGGATTTCCCCACGGTCCTGCATGTGCTAATAATCTTATTTTTGATCCTTCAGTTCCTGGACCGCCTTTAAAATAAACACTAAATGTCATTTCCTGTCCTTTAACAGGACGATATATTTTTACAGGAGGACTCATCGATAGTGATCTATTTGCTGATGTCCTATTCATATCAACTTCTGTCGTTTGGAATGCAACCTTCACTGCTTGATTTCCTACAGGTGTATCGTGAACAACTGTCTCAGCTGTCATTAAATTTGGATTTGCACCTGATAGTGAGTTTACAGATGATGCTTCAGGATATGGCCCATGGGTCTTCCAATTAAATGTACTATCTAAATAACGTCCCCTTAATAAATTAAGTGTCTTTACTTGAGTTGTTAAAGTTGGTTCTACAACATAACTTGCCTCTAATGCTGGTATTACTCTTTTACCAAGAAAATATGCATCATTAATTCTTATAGTTCCATTTATAAAGCTTCTTGGTATTTCGTCATATCCAGCTAAACCAATTAAATTTGAATCCTCACCTTCAGGAAAAGTTGCTGTTTGTCCTTCTTCATTAAAATCATTTAGACATGTATATGCTGCAGTTCTAAATCTTTCTAAATAGCCCGATTCATTTACAAAATTTGGTGATAGAATGATTTCAGTTCTATCAGCACTAAATCTTGTTACAACAGCTTTGTCTTCTTTGACATATAATCTGTCACCAAGTAATGTATTTGAAGATGTATGTTCATCTGTAGAAAAGAGATGTGAAGTTTCTGAATCTTCTTCATATCCTCCACTATAAATTTTTTCTTCTCCATTTACTAAAAGAGGAAATGGACTTCCAAACATATGTCTAAAAAATGAAAATGATAAACGAAATCTTCCTCTTCTAAAACCTAAGTCTCTTAATATCTTACCAGGATCTAATTGTATATGTGGCTTATTACCTAAATCAGAATCAATTTGACTATTAAACTCATTATTGAGTAAATAATGTGTCATTATTAAAGCATCATCATCACCATATATGTTGACACGAATACAATCATGCTCGCTGGCACCATAGTGTAAATCAGGCCATTTATTTGATAGGTAAGTTTCACCTGAAAATTGCGTATAATAATTTGCATCCCTGAAGGGTATCCAATCGTTAGTATCGGGTAACGTAACAAATTTAGCAATCTTATCAGGTAGAATCTGTAGCCGTCTTTGTTTTGGGTCTATAGCCATTACAGCTCCTTAAAGTCTCTATCTATGTACTCAAAAGTTTTATCTTTAGTTCTATATCTTCTCTGATAAATTTCTATATTTAAATTTTGTGTTGGATCAATATAAGATTCTCCTGTGATAGGATCCTCATATAATCTAATCGAATCATCTTTTTCTCTTAATGATTGTTTTTTAGTTATAATCTCATTTGGATAGTTTTTTAATTCTCTATCTAAAAATCTTTGTAGAGCTTTACCTACTTTTTCTATATAGATAACTTCATCTCTTGCTTTAAGTGATTGATAATGATCATTTGCTTCTAATTCTTGTTCTGTATACGGCATTATTCTACCACCTTAAATGAATGTTTATTGTCTAAATATTCTACTGTTTTATTAATTCCGCTGCCGCTAACAACTTTAAAATGAACATTATAATATCTTTCAGGTTCTAAACCTTCTGTTTTCAATTTAAAAAAGTTACTTGTGCTATCACAACTTAACTTTGAACCGCTGCCAAATGGTATTAGAACGTGATCAGTTTTTGCATCTGTTATTGAATAAAAGCTTGAAGCTGACGGTAGATAATTAGCTGTTAGATATGCTGATGATGTTCCAAATGATCTTGCAAGGTATCTTTCTCTTCCGTAAACTCTTATTTTTGATACTGATCCTTGTTTGTATTGTTTTCTTAGACTAGTCAAATATACTTCTAATTTTCCAAGTTCATCTAAATTAGCAGCACTTAATGAACCTGTTGACCATGATGAGTCATCCCAAACAGCTTCTAATTTTGGATAGTATATCGTGTGTGTATCGCTAGAAAAGAATTTTAATACACCAAAGTTATTTGAATTTGATGCTGTCTCTACTGACTTAGGACGTTTTAAAAGAAAACCTTCGTTAGACGCGCTTCCTGAAATAAGCGTGTTGACCATTTGCGTTACATCTATTCTTGCGTCTGAGCCTGTTTTACTAAATGTAAATGATGATGAGTATAATGATGCTGAAAAATATGTAGCTCCCCAGTCATCTGTACTACCTGACTTCCACTCTAATGATTGTGTCACACCTGTTCTATATCTCCAGCTTACACCTTCTTCAACATGTGGATCATCAGTTAATTTTCCATCACCTTCTGTCCAACTTTGTGACACAGTATAAATTTCTAGTATGTTATCATTTCTAGTTAATTCAAATGATCCTGCGTCGTATAAATTTAAATAAAATTTTACATCTGTTCCTATCTCACCATTTGCAACTGATTTAGATATTTGTGTTAATGGAAATTTTATTACTGATCTTTGAATGCTTCCAATAGATGTTGAATCTACTTGAAATGCTTTTCCAACTTCAAGTATCTCATCACCACCTAAGTTATATTGACTAGATGTTCCATTTACAGCAGCACCTCTTATTAGTGTTGCATCTTTATCTGCTTTTACAAAATAATGAGCCATTAATAGTCTCCTAGTACCTTGCCAACAATATCTAGATCAGGATATTTGACTTCAAAAATTGACGGATCAAGTGAAGGATAAATTACACCGTCCCTAATCGCCTTAGATATATCAAATATATTTCCACTATATCCAGAAGATGTCTCAAATTTATTTGTAACAACAATTAAATTACCGTCAGGATTATCAGTTACAGGTGGAACAACACTGTTTACACCTTCAACTAGTGATATTTCATATGCTATATCTGATAATAAAATTGGTTGATTGATTTGCCATTTATCAACATCAAAATATTCTTTTACTTTTTGAATCGCCTTAAATATTATTTCCTCTTTATTATAACCCTTCTTTGCATATACAGAAAATCTTATACCAATATTAATAATATACGCATCTTTTAAATTTAATGCATCTGTTAATATTCTATATGGGCCTAAATAAGTTTTAATATTTCTTTTTGTTGCTTCGTTTACTTTTGTAAGATTTTTACTATTATCATATCCAAGCACATAACAATTTAATGCCATAGGATTAGGTACTCTAACTTGTAATTCTGACACCTTTAAGGGTTCACCTTTCGACACATAATCTTCCATTAATCTTTCTGGCGTAAGAATTTGGTCCTCTAAAACACCTTGACCCGCATTCAATTGATCATCACCAGTAATATAAATCTTTGCAGTGTTTCCAAATTTTGCAGGCATACTATATATTCTTGTAATGTAATCTTCTTTAGTTACAGCCCTCTGCTGAGCTTGGAAATATTGTTTTGTATTTTCTTTAATTTCATTTATTGTTTCAGCACCCCTTCCACCTGTTGCTGGGCTTGGGTTTGTTACAGCAATTGAATCAACTGCCTCTTGAACTAATGTTGTATTTAATCCAATTGAATTAATTGCAGTGTCTAAATTTCTTGTTGATGTTATACTGCCGCCTGGAACATTATCTTCAGTACCGCCGCCAACAGAGTACTTAACAGTCAATGTAGTATTTGCAGGTGCCTGTCCATATACAGCTGTCTCCAAAAAGTTTGCAGGATCTAATGCAGAATTAGCATTTAAAAAATTTGAATTAACATTAGAGTTTCCAACTGTTGTTGGATTTGGTATTACTTCCTCATCATTTTCTGTTGCTGTTCCAGAACCAAACATTAATTTTACAAAACCATCTTCCTGAATATATGTTTTAAATCTTTTCTTTGTTCTTATCATCTTTAACATATAAGGTGTTGTTTCATTATATGCTGCTAAATTTGGATCATTTTCTGCATCATTTCTAACTTCATCATAAATTAAATCTTGAGCTAATGATTCTACTTCATACCATTTATTTCCTTCGCTATCTGTAACAGAAATTATTTCTAAAACATTTTTGTTTCCAAGTGTAAGTGAGTCATATGCCTTTGATGTTCCAAATGTAAATTTTTCTTGTGTAACCTCACCACTAACTGCTCTAACATTTTTTGTAAGAAGATATTTTGTAATATTTGGTCCACTCTTTTCATACTCTGTAACAGTTACTGGATCTAGTGAACTTGATGTTGAAAAATCACATTCTTCAACAGTTCTAAATGTTTTTCCAAATTGATCTGCTGCTACAACACTACCCTGTTTGACTCTATGACCGTAACTATAATTTGGTGTTGTACTATCACCTGAGCCAGCTGCAGGTACTACCATTGACATTTCAAGTGTTGTTTGTGCTGGTCTAGATATTTGTGGTTTGTAACCATAAGATTGTGCTATAGCAAAAATAGTTTTTCTTTCTTCTGCATAAGCTAATAATGATTCACGAAATTGTTCATCAATATAGAATGAAAGAATGTCGCCTACATAAGCAGCCATTTCTATAAACATCATGCCTGGACTTGTTTCATTAAAATCTGAATATGAACCTGGGAAATATGATTTTGCAAAATCTATTAAATCACCGCGCAATCCTGTAAAATTCTTATTTAAGAAATTTATATCTTTTGGTCTTTGTTTATCGATTGCCATTTATTATTCTCCTGCTGTCGATAAATTTAATGTTATCGAGTCTGTTGCTTTAGGATCAATATCTGTACTAAATGTTAAACTAATATAGACTAAATTTGATTCTGGCTCTAAATCAACTGCAATCCCTTTTATATTTACGTGTGGGAGCCATAGCTCTACAGCTTCCCTAATTGAACTATCAATTTTTGATGCTAAATCATCATCCATTGGTTCAAATAAAACATTAAATAATTCGCATCCCAACTCTGGTTGAAATGGTCGTTCACCTTTTACTGTCATTAAGAGGTTTTTTAAATTAGATTTTGTTTGCTCCTGTATTGTTCTTGTAGAAGCAAACCATCCTTGTTGTCCTCTTTTTGCAGGAAGAGATATACCAATAAATGTATCAGGATCTTTATCTCTCTGCCTAACTGACGTTGTTCTTGGATTTTCTAATGCCATTATTTAAGTTTCCCCTTCGGGTTTGACAGGGATCTAATCATCTTTGTATTGAGCGCCCTAAAAGTTCTTTTCAACTGAAGAGCGCGCCCCCGTGTAGTTAAATATCTAATACCTGCAGAAGTTGTCACAATACCGAGCTCTAGATTTTGTTTTAACTTGGTTACAAGCTGATTTCTTACTGTTGAGTTTGGTGTAGATGTTTCTAATATTTCCATCAAATCATCTACAGCAAATCCAAATGAATGTGGTTCAATTATTGGCGTACCGCCAGAAGAGCTTGAAACAACATCAGCTCTTTTAATATAATCATGAATAGCTATCGCATCTTTTTGAGCTTCCTTAACATTTTCCTTCATTTCTTTAATTTTGGCTTTAGTCTTCAGAAACTTATTCTGATTCGTATGCTCATGCTTTATATTAGCAAGATTTCTAATTAATCTACTTAGCTTTAGTGCCATGCTTACTCTCTATAGCTTTAACAACTTTTGCTGAATGTCCGCTCATTGCTTTCTTCATAAAATCTGGCGTATCGTCACTTACTTGCATTTGCTGAGGAGCAACCAACGTATTCATATCCTGTGAAGTATATGTTTTTCCACCCATAGTTGGATATTCATCATTACCCATTATTCCACCTTGAGTTTCATTTAAAATCTTATTTAAAACAGGATCTTTAGCCAGTTGTTTACTTTCTGGCTTAGGATTAGTATAGTTGTTAGCTGTATCAGCTTCTGATACAGTTGGGTTTGTTATCTCATTAACAACTATATTTATTTGTTTTGCGACCTCTTTCTGTACCATTTCTTGTACAACTTTTTTGAGCGCCGTTATTGTATTTGGTTTCATAATATGACCTCTTTCATTTAATTAAAATTTGCTGTTGCTTCTATCTCATCAATTCTTGTTAAACATTCAGACAAATCAACAAGCTGACTATTTAATACAGCTTGAATTTCTGCGTCTGATATTACAGCATTGTCTGACCTTCCAGATGCTGCTGATTCACATACCACCCATGGGTGATTTTCTTCGGGTATAACAAATAATGGGGGAGCATGAACCTCTACTTCATCTGCACCTTTAACACATCCAGATTTAATTTCATCTCCTACATTAAGTACTAATCCCGGCCTTAAATATAAATCAAAGTCATCATTTAGATCATCTATCAATCTTTGCATATCTCTATCAGAAAATCCTGCAGCTCCGTCTCCTGGTCCCATATCACCTTTTCTTCTACCTTCTATCCATGTCCCACCAAGTGCTTCACAATCTTCTTTTGATAAACCACTTTCCATACCTCTTTGATTAGCACATGCTTGAATCATTGCTGCCAACATTGCGATCAATTGTGGAAGTATTCTATTTGCATCCAGAAGAGATCGTGCTAATGCGTCAATCATTTGTGCAAGTCCCATTATCATCTGCTTGATTAACAAATAAACAAATGCTAACTTAACAGCCTTACCAACCATAAATATACTTTCAATTATTTTGATAACACGTTTAACTGTATTGATAGCTGTCCTTACTACTTGTACCACCTGTCTTATTTGTGCAATTAATCTTTGAACATCTCGAAGTAACTGTATTAATTTTTGTGCTTGTGGCATATACTTACAGATAGCATCAGGATCAGGGTCAGCATCTATTTTTGCTTTAAGGCCTGTTACCTTTGAAGCTAATTTTGTATGCAGCTGTGTTATCTCTGTTATTTTTTCCTGTATAGGAACCCACCAAGACATATCCAAACCTGGAATTTCAAAATCTAATTCTAAGTCTGGAAATATTGAGTCCTGAACTCTTTGAGCGTCTGCTCTTCCTTGTCCAGCTAATTCTTGTAAACTACAATATCCGCTTTCATCATCATCTCCTGTTGGCGATACAACAGCACCTTCTGCTCCAACTTTATATCCAACACCAGGGATTAAGTAAGGAGCTTCAACAGATGCACCATTTGGATCTGTAATAATTCCATTCACAACAAGATCACCTTCTAATAAATCAGATCCTGGACCGAATGTTCTTACTTCTCCTCCATATCCCGCATGTATAACTTCAGCACCAGGCTCACATACTTCCCAACCAGGTTCAGTTATAAAGAACGGTTGTGGAGCGTGTAATTTTGTACCAATTGGTGTTGTTATTAATGGATCAGAGTTTAAATCTTCTTCTGATATACCATATATTTCTGCAACTGCAACATTTGCTTTATATTCTTCTTCACTTTGTGGCGTCCTTTCAGCTGTATTTGAAACTTTTATTGCGCAGCCCTCTATTATCTGGTCTCCCATTAAAAGTCTTGCACCAGCTGGTAAGTGCCGTCTGATATTTGTGATATGTTCGCAATGTAGTGGCACTTATTATTCTCCCGGACTGTTTCTAGAGATGTACACATGTTTACTTAATAGTGCCTCTCTTAATTTTTCTTTTGTCCAGTCTCCTCCAGAGAATAGGGCTTGTATTCTTGTACCAGCCATTTTTGACTGTGGATCTGGAGCTGGCATTCCTAAGTTACCAATACTATTTCCCGCCTGTAAGTCTAGACCTGCAGCTTCTAAAACTAACGACATATTAAAAAGAAGTTCCACAAGAGCCTCACCCAATACAGCATTTTCTGCTCCTGACGTATAATCAGATCCCTTCTTTTTTGCATCGCCTATGTAGACATTTTTACCAACTATCTTTGTGTCGCCTTTTGATACAATATTAACATCAGCACCTGAATACATTTTAATATCATTATTTGCGCCCAATTTTGTATTAAATACTATACCGTCAGAATCTAATATTATTTGTTTACCCGAGTGAAGTGTCGGTGTCATTCTATTATTATCATTTCGAACGAGCCTTGCGGATGATAATTTAACCTCTTCGCTAAATGTCAAATAAATTGATGCAGCATCATCTACTAAATTTTCTTCTTTTGGCTCATGTCGTGTTGATGTATCTGTGTTTGGATTTGACAAACGTAGCTTAACTACGGGATCTGAAATTAATTCGCTACCTTTATAATATCCCTTGTTCCTTCCAATTTTTATTGACTGACCTAATCTACCATCTATAACAATATCACCTGCAACCTGTCTTGTAGGTCTAACACGTGTTGAATGTGAAAATCCCTTTGATAAAGTATAAATTGTATCTTCATTTTGTTGAAGTGGAAAATCAGCTGTGAGACCTATTGCAGCATTATTATTTACTTCTTTTTTAAGATTTATTGGATCATAATAGTATGCTTCTTTTCCAACAAGAATAACATGTACTAACTCTCCAAATACAGGATAATTTTTAATATTTGAACTTAATGGATATGCTTTATCTGTTGGAAGTTTAAATCCCTTAAATGGTCTAAATCTTATTGCGCCTATATCCTTATATGATAGATCGTCATCAGCATCAATATCTCTTTCATTATAAAAAACTTCACGAACCTCAACAGGAAGTATTTGTATAGAAACTTTTTCTAAACTTGTTAATACGTCTGTAGCAATATCTCTTACACGCTTTTCTGACGTCAATCTATTATTGTCGTAAGATTTCGTTTTTGCAGGATTGACCTTATCCTGATGAACTCCACCGACGATGTGATCAGTCATGTGTTACTCCTGTATTTGTAACGTTATATCGTCAACTTCACTTTGAATAGATTCAGTGGCTTTGTTAATTTTTGATAAGATGTCTTCTTTCTCTTTATCAGTTAGGCCGAATTCATCCGCGCCATTCTTTGAATCAGACTGCATAACTCTTTGGACAACAGCTCCAAGTTTAACTAATAATTCATCATTACGAATATTAGCCTCCATAAAGTCACTAATCATAGGAAATAATTCAGCAGCACTTCTTGGATCTTTTATAAACACCATCATATCTTGAATAATGGTCTCTATTTGAATCTTATTGCGCTCTGAGTTATCGTTTATCTTTTTAAATAAATCAGAAAGTGTTACATTATCAAATACTTTATAATCAGTAGACATAAAACTAGTCCTTTGATTATAAATATATAGAATCTCAAAATGTTTTCAGAGATCCTTTTGGACGTGTATTTCCGGAAATATTTACGTAACCCTGCTTTTGCCATTGTGTGTCCAATGTCTTATAGTGTGTACGCATAACATTTAATACTTTCGTAATATGCTGTGTTTGTGCACCAGATATTTCCCTTAATAAGATATAAAGCGCTTTTTTATTAAAAATTTCAATTGAATCTACTCTAGACATTAAATCAATAATAGAATGAGCAATATCAATATCACGTTTTTTCTTGAAGACTTTTGGGATATTTGTTTCCCAGTATTCTATTACGCTCTTATAAAACATATTATGATCTTCCATTTCTGTCTCTTTACTCTCATATGTTACCTTCTTTGCATCTTTATGTTTTAAGTCGACAACATCTGTATGAGTTTTCATCTTTTTGTAATTTGCATTATTATGACAAATCAACCAATTCTTTACAACTACACTAAAATAACTGAATGCTTTCCCTTTGCCCTGTTTATACTTATCCAGTCTAGTGATCATGAATGATATAACTTCATGTTTTACGTCCTCAGACGGCACATCAAAATGATAAAATTTAAATGTGTGTATTATATTTTCACAAAGCTTTTCAAAAGGCTTTCTCAAATGCGCATTATAAATAGCATTCTTTTCCCGCCAATCCGTTGCATTATTATAATCTATAATTCCTTGTTCAGTTCCTTCGTGAAAATACATTCTAGTTTTTGATGGTTTTCTAGGCATTATTTTTTTCCTCTACTAAATTATCTAATCTATTAATTTCATCTTGCAACATCTTAAATGTCGATCCAACTTCATCGTCAGATTCAAAAGCACCAAGTGTATCAATTTCTTTCATTTTATTTATAACATCATCTAATATTGCATAATTACTATCTAATGTTTGTTCTAAAAAATCTACCTTTCGATATAAATTTACAACTATAAATAAACTAACTAGTGTAGCAAATACAAGTGGTAACATAATTACTAAGTCTATCATTTAAATAACTCCTTTAATTTATCAGTATCTAGGTTCTTCACTAATTCTTCTTCTTTTGATTCACCTTTCATATATTTTGGAAAATCTATTCGTGATTCACCTGATAACATAAATGTCTCTTTCTCTTGACGTGCAGCAGAACTATCTGCAAAATGTATGATATGAGGTAAATTAGTTTTCATTGCTTTCCACTCAGCACCTTCCATATAATAAGATGTATTTTGTTCATTATATAAACCGTCTGCCAATCTTACACCAAGATATTCTGATTCTGTCATTGTAATACCAAACTGATTTAATATCCAGATTGCTCTATCAGTAACTGTCATATAATGAATTGCCGGATTATGATTGTAATATTCTTGAAGCTTTTTAGCTCTCCACTCATCTGTATTAGCAGAATAATAATCGTCTTCCATATTTCCAACTTTTCCTAAGTCATGAAACATTGCTGCAAATATAACAGATTCATCTGATATATCATCAACGTACATACCCTGTGCTTTGAATAGCTCATAGTATTTTAACGACCACTGTATTATATTAAGAACATGCGCTACATACCCGCCTGGGAAAGCATTGTGATACCATGCTCTTCCAGATGCAGGTGCCAGTGTCATTCTATCTTCAAAGTGTTTATGAAGGGATTTTATTTTTTCTAGACGTTCACCCTCAAAAGTATCGTCTATTATTTTATGTAACTCAGACCAATTATCTTTGATCTGTTCTGCAGTTAATCTCATACATTCTCCTTTGTCCAGGGTAGTTTAAATATGTCACAATCCTCGAACTTATATGGTGCGACGTGTTTTGATTCTAGTATGTCTACAACATTTACCCATTTTGGATTCATTGTATCTCTAACTTGATATACACCATCTTTACCGTTTGTCCCTTTAAGTAATATAAAATCACCGTAGTCAAAAGGACCTCCCCACCTTTTCAGCAAATTACGAGATAAAGCAACAAATTTATATTGTGATGCTTTATTAATTCTAATACGTGTACCATCTGCTGTAATGTTTGGTGTACTGTCTGTTTGATAGCGTGTTGGTTGATACATTGTTACATCAACTTTAATTCCATATTGATAGAATTCATCTAGTTGACTTTGTAAGTCAGCATTAATAGTCATTAGATTATCATAATGCTCATGATACAGCTCTTTATTCTGCTTCATAAAATGAGTTGCAATGTAACCATTTACTACAGTTATGAAAACAATTGCAATCAGATACTTACTTTGTTTATACATAGTATATTCTCCATTTATCTTAATAGAATCTATAACATTTTTTAATGAAAGTAAAGGCTTTTTTTCACTTTTTTTCATATTTTTTGTGGACCCGGGGGGAGTCGAACCCCCGTCCGGCCTGCCATCGGCAATGAGTCGTTACAGCTTAGACGGTTTCCATTGGTAGAAACCGCCAAACAACCATGTGGATCCTTTTTGCTCAGAATACATCCCGTAACTGATGACGTTTATACTCGATCATATGAGTTAGTGTTCAACTTATTTTATGCTCGGGTGTTGAACAACCCAAGAACTTAAGCAGCGTATGCGTAAGTTGGCTGGTGATCCAGCTCAGCTCCAATAAATGGTGCTGAATCAGTATCGGCTAAATGCCAATCTATCACCAACCCGTCTAGCGAATTATCGCCAATTTGAGTCGTGAACCTTTTGTAGCGAGTCTTGCTCAAACTCCGCTGCACTCAATTGTCAAAAAACACCCGTCGATACCAAGCGGGCCCATATTATTTATTCTTCAAAATCTTCATTTACAAACTGATCATATCCTTGTGTACTATCAACTTCATCAATCTGTAAATCTTCTAATAGCAACTCAACAGCTGCCCAATCCTTATCATATATTGCTGCCTCTAAACGCAAAATAATCTCTTCTCGTGTTAGCATACGACTCACCCCTTTTTTAGTTGTAAGTAAGTATGGATAACTAGATAAATTTATTTGAGTTACTGTAGTACAATTATCATCATGTACCCAGGGTAATGTAACATTCATTTTAAGCCTCTGCTAATTTATAATTTAATACTTCTCCTGGAATCTTCATTGCTCTATCTCTTGCATAATCATATATGAGAGCCTCAAATATTCTGTAAACACATTCATTAATATCTTCATTAACAAACTCTTCTTTACCAATAATATCTGGTAATACTTTCCAAACCCTACTAACCTCATATTGAAGTGTTTCTAAATCAAGTAATGGTGCATCTTGTTGTATCATCTTGTAGTTTCCCTATATAGCTCTTCTGTGTGAAATTTTGTCTCTTCAATTGTTGCATCTAGTGATCTTAATATATCAGCTAATGATTCAATTGGTGCAGATTTCGTTACCTGTTTCGCATATTTCTTATCGTCTTTTTTAGATCCATAAATAAATGAAGCAGTTGGAAAATCAAGCTGTTCATAGCCGCCTTGATGAAACCACGGTTCAGGCTTACCAGACTCAAAGCCTAAAGTTCTAGTATCTCCACCGGGCAACCACCCTGTATCTGGCTCTCCAGCATCTGCTGAATAGCTACCTGCATTGCTTGAAACTTCGTAGAGTCTTTCCATATATTTAAATATCGTCTTCTTCCTTAACTGTATCAGACATCTTTATAATCTTAACTTTTTCATCTTCTAGCTTTGTTATCCACTCTGTCAATAAATCTACAATTTTATTTTTTGTTACTTCGTGGTCATCATTATCTAATATTTTATCCACCCATTTTTTATAGGTGCCTAAAAATCCAGACAACCAAATAGCTATTTCGGCCCGCTCTTCAGGCCATGATTTTTGTCCCATTTTATTATCTCCTAAAATAAGAAAAATAATTTATATTTGAGGATTCTAACACCAAAATGTAGTCTTATAATCAAACCATAAAAGAAATCTAATATTCTATTTTTTGTTGTGAATGTTACCTCATCTGTAATAATCGTGTGATCATTATCAGGAGCTAATTTCTCTACAGTATGTCTATGAGACCAAAATTTGATTCCAAAAAAGTTGCCATCTTTATGTATGTCATTAAAGTATAGTTTGTGTCTATCGGTGTTGTACGTTATAACCTTAAATGTTAGTAATCTTCCGAGTATTAATATTTTTGCTATTGCGCCTCTTCTTAAACCTTTGTAATAAATTAATTCGCTTCCCATTGGAAGTATATGTCTAAAAAGCTTGCCCTCTTTATCGACAAAAGCTTTCTTAACTACCCAGAAATGTTTGTTAATTTTTGTTGTGAATTTCATTTATAATAATTATTGTACAATAAAAAAGAATGAGAAAGCAAATCCTAACATAAATCCAATACACATTCCAATTATAATGTAATCTATCTTTTCATTATCTGATATATTTCTCATAAGTGCCACCCCATTACAACAAAGTGCAGATATAAATATCCAAGTGCTATCCACAAAAGCATTTTGAATATCTCCCAATATTCATCTGATTTAGTGAATTCTATCCTTTTAATATACTTATCTTGTCTAGTAACTTTTCTTTTACCATACCAGTTTCTAGCCATAAGCTAACCTCCATAAACAATAGAACAAATACCAAAACATATAAGTTAGCCCTGGAATAAAAACAAAATAAACGAACGCCATATCCCACTTAATTTTTGTTTTAGATTCACTCACTACATGCTCCACTTTCCTGGCTTATGTTCACCTTTATCTTTATCTTCATTATATAACCATCTAATATACCATCTAACTCTAGCCCCAAGTTCGCTATCATTAGGGTATTTGTTAACCATGTCTTTTATTATTTGTCTTACTGACTTCATTAAATAGCTCCATTTGATTTGGATTCGGTTTGTATGGATTAAACCAATTACCATACTCATCTATCCAAGTACTCCAACAACCTTGATTTTTATTCCTGCTGTCTCGTTCATCATACATTAGATTTAATTGTATTGCATGCAACATGTCATAATCTAATCTATCAGAACATTCTAAAGTTATGGGTAATTTACTGTGCCTTATTTTCTTCACTTATTTCCCATCCTTGATTTAAAAAAGATGTTGCTTTTTTATATTTCAAAACTTTAACTGCATCATCTTTCTTAATCGTAACTAGCTGGTTGCGACCAATTTTTGGCTTAGATCTTTTAAATGTAGAAGTAAGTCTTCTGTCCATACAAACAACACCATTTAGATGATCTATCTCGTGCTGAACGCACACAGCCTCTAATGTTCTCATCTCCCTATCATTATTAGTTTTTTCCTGATCTTCCCATGATCCCCATGATTCATCTTCATTGTTTGGCTTAGTTTCACACCCGCTGAATATCCAGCTTCCTTCTGCCTGTTCTGTCTTTATCTCAACTGTTTCATATCTCTTTGTGGTCACACCTTTCCCGGGAAATGATAGACAACCTTCATAGAAAGGTATCTCGCCACTTTTACTAATAATCTTAGGGTTGATTAATGCAATAGGTTCCCTAACATTAACGACAGCAACAGCAGCGTCAATACCAACTTGGTTAGCGGCCAAACCAATTCCGTCTTTTCTTTCTGCCAGAATGTTAAACAACTCTGCAGCAATCTTTTCGCCTTCTTCAAGCGTAACCTCCCTTAACTTTTTGTGTATAACTGGGTTAGCATTTTTGGTACAATCAATTACTTGCTTCAACTTTACTCCTGTATAGTTTGGCATCCTTTTCATCACGTGCTAAAAACTTTGTGCCGTCTTTTAGCTCAAATGTCTTGTAGCTTGCAAATTGACTTTTACTTTTCTTTTTTGCCATTATAACTCTCCTTAACTTCTTTCCAAAGTTCGTTAATTGATTTTGTTGAACCGCCTTGTTTAATAAACGCTTCTTTTCTTGTCATGAGTGTTAGTGGAACATCAGCTAATGATGGTGGTCTTCCCCACTCATCAACCATAACTTGTTCTTCTAACCATTCTTTTTTAGTCATTTATTTTACCCTTTATGTAATTACTAATTCTATTAAACTGAAACACAAATACACTTGATGGTATTAACAACATCAACCTGATGCTTGGCCAATAACATCACCAAAAGTGCGTGAAGAAATGTGTAAATGTTCCTGTTAAACTTTCTAACATTACTTACCTGCCTTATGATCTAAGAAGTCTTTCTGTGCTTCAATTGCTTTTTTCAATTCTTTCTTTTCTTTTGCTATCTTTAAAAGCTTCTTATTTTCAGCAACACGTCGTTTTTCCTTGTTCGCTTTTTGCTTTGCCTTGATAGCTACAATATCAGTGACTGGTCGCGTACCTTTCAGTTTGGGCTGCTCTACACCTTTGTGGTAGACGTTACCCTTTGCGTCCACAAATTCCTTCATCCACTTCCACCCACGTGGTCTCGTAACACCAGAAGATTTTCTTACACCTGAATTAAATAGTCTATCTCGCTCTGATTCAGACATCAATGCCAAGCATCGTCTCTGTGTACATTTTGAACATACACCTCCAGATGCTGTTTCTGAAACGATCATATCACAACCGCAATCATTGCAAAATACTTCTTTACCTGATCGATCTAAATTATCTACATACATTAATACAGCTCTCCTATTTTACTTTCAATATTAGCCCACATTAAAAGTGAGCAAACTAGTTTTTCATCATTATCGGTCCAGTCAGCAGAAGCATGATCAACATTCCAGAAAATCACACCTGTGTCATTATCATAAACTTCAACAATATCAATATCGCCTATGCTTGCATCTTGCTTCCAGACAACATTTATCTCTTTGATCTTATCTATTTTATCTTGAGATAAACCTTTAAGACATCCACATTCTGCAAGTAAAGCAAGAAATGTTATATTTCTAAGCTTACCATTTTTATGTTTAGCCCTAGATAATGTTTCTTCAACACCAATTAAGTAACCTGAATTATATAATGTTTCATTCATTATTTCACCACCTTAAAGCCAACAGCTAAATAGATTGTGAAAAAAAGTAAATATGTTATTGTCATTTGTAACCTCTTAGTTAATTCATATAGAATCTACTAAAGAAAACCTATACGCGTAAAGGCTTTTTTTTACTTTTTTTAAAGTTTTTTTCTTGTCATTTTTTGTATATCAACTGCGCCTATTGCTATCTCTGTATCATCTGGCGCTTTTTCTTTTACTGGCTCTGGTTCTTTTTCAGGTTTTGATTCCTTATACATTTCCCACCATCGCTTAATCTTTCCAGGCTTTGACGGACGTGGTGCTTTATTGGTACCTGCAGCAAGTTCAAATGCAACATTGGCAGCAATAACAAGTGATACAGCTAAAGGATCAAATACAAATATTAAAATGAATATAAACCACTTTACAACTGTATCAATCTCAGTATCAAATATTCTTGCCAAATAAATTGCAGGCCCAACATCTACACCTGTATCTACAAGTTCTGCTTTAAGATCGCCGATTTCTTGTTTAACATTAAGTGTAGCTTGATTGAGTTCATCTATCTTTGGTTGATATTCCTCTCTTAATTTTTTCCTTGCTGTTCTATAGTTATCAGGAAGTTCTGCGATTGCATCTGCTAACTCTTGTTTCAAGAAAACTTTATCTTCAGATAGCTGTTCTAATCTGTCTTCTTTAAACATTAATACAGTTGATTGTTTTTCAAATGTAGTTGTAGCACCCTGATATGCATTAGACAAATAACCAAATATCCCAGCTGACGTTATTATTATAAGAACAATTGTGCCGACGAGTAAATAGTTCTTTAAGAATGGAGGAACTCTATCCCAATATCTATAAAGAAATGACGCTGCAACTAGTTTAGCAAACTCAAGGCTTCCAGCCATGATAACTACTGACGTCTGTGCGCCGGCAAATAATTTTGATAATCCAAATACAGAAAAGAAAGCAGCGCTAAAAGCTACCAACCCAGCGCTGAATGCAACTATATAAGGAAACACTTTACTCTGAATAAAATCCATTTTATAGCTCCTGATAGTCAGCTATAATTATCTCGTCACAGAAGTAATATGTATTTCCATTTTTCAATACGTGTTCTACGTTCCACCTCTCTTTCCAATACTCTAAACCTTTAATATCACTGCTGGCGACCTCTTGTGTACCTTTGATATAATACATGACGTCGCCAACAACAATAATGCGCTTATTCATAACAGAGCCACCCTAAGCCTACACACAATTCCCGTTTTCCTTTTGTATAGTGTAAGAAACGGAAAATCACCTCTCTGTTATAAGCACTACTCTACAACCTTAACTTATTTTCACGAAGGATTTCTTTGGTTTTTCTTCTTCAAGCTTTGGTATATCAATCGACAGAATACCATCCTTAAAGTTAGCATTAACATTATCACCGTCTAGGTTATCACCTAACGTGAATGAACGTTCAAATGCAGAATGCTTAAGCTCTTTACGAAGAACTGTTGCACCTTCATCCTCACCGAAACCGTGCTTGCTGCCTTTAATCGTTAGCGTACCATCTTCAACCTCTACTGCAAGGTTCTTCTTGCTGATACCTGGGATCTCTGCAACAACGCCTACTTTGTCTTCGTACTCATATACGTTAACCTTTGGATATGCTGAACCCTCGAAAGGTTTAACACCCACAGACGATACTATTTCTGGGAAGTTTGCCTCAAACATTTGATCAAACATCTTATCGAAAGGGGTTAAAAAGTTTTCTCTGGTAATACCAGGAAATGATGTGTATTTTATTAAGCTCATTATTTTTCTCCTATTTTGTTATTCTATGAACTAACTCAGAACCCTATTAAGGCGTTCCTATTATATTATATGAAAAAACTATGCCAGAATACTTTAAGTGTCAAACTGACATACTTGATCATAACCTTATATGACACAGTGTCATACTTATGTCAAAGTGTCATCTTAATTCTAAATTCATAAACCTTGCAACACTTATAATTGTGCTGTCCCATTTAATTCTAGCGATATTATCTAATGTCTTCTGTGCTTGTGATCTGTTTATTGGTTTCTCTATAATCTCATCATTATGATTGATTACCTTAGAGTCAGACTTCGCACATTTCTCAAGGAATACAATGCACTCTTTAAAAGATTGATATGCTTGCATATTAGCCCCAACGCCTCGCGCTTGTTCCGTCATTAGAATGTACTGATCATACCCAGATAATTTAGTAAGTTCCATTTACGTCCTCATTGTTATGTTTGAAAATTGTAATAATATAATTGCTATAGCTAAAAGTATAGAGACAACAGTATGCCAAGCGGGCGTTTCTCCTAGTATTGACCACGTCATTACTCCAAAGATCATTGTTCCCATTCCAAAGCCTATCATTCTAACATTCCATACGCCACCAAATATTGTGTAAGACAATGCTGCTGCCTTCCATAACATCCAGCCAATTGGAATGCCTAATATTATTATTGTTAAATCATTGTTTAAAAACTTCCCAACCTTACCTGTCAGGAACTGTCCCTGTATTTGATACCATGCTATTATATTTGCAACAAATAGATATACTATTAATTTCATTATGTCATTCATATTCCTACTATATCATCCTCATCATCAATATCATCCCAAACCATTGGTGAATCAATCTCAGATTTATCTATATTATTGTGTATATATTGTTTTGGCTCGTCCCCAAAATTTAAATACTTTTCTAAATTCGGATTCCAGCTAACTAATGGATCAATAATATATGTTTGTGTAATAACCTTAACTAATTGCCCAACATTATTGAACAAACTCTTTATACTTGTTTCAGATTTCACAGCTTAATTTCTATGCCTATTTTCCCTTTATAAAATTCTTTACCTTGAAGTTTGGATACCTCGCCTAAATTATACAACCTAATCTTATCTGTTAGATTCCAGCTAACTTTAAACTTATCCTCAAATTCAAATGTACTATTCTCTCCGCTCTCGTCCGGCGGCATATAGCCATCAAATGAAACCTCAACTTCAACAACATCCCAATATGTCTTCTTCTTAGTCATACCAAACGAGAAGAATGTTTCAAAATTCTTACTGAATACTTTCTTATCGTTATTCCGACTGGTAAATCCGTACGTTATATCCTTCCATTTGTTTCTCCAGTCTAGCTTAAAATAGCGTACTCCCTGACTTTCTTTATTCATATACTCTGGTTTGAAATAAATCCCATTATCTATTTTAAACCACACCAGATCATCTAGGTAATATTCTCCCAGTTCTCTTTCCCACTGACGATTAATATGATAGCTATCGTGGTTTAATCCTACACTTATCTCATAGTCATCTGGATTAGGTTGTACATTAGGTGTTCGTATTGCAAACGAACTAAACAACATTACACCCGCTAGTAAGCTGTCTAATAACATATTATCTTCTCCTCATCTTATGGCTCATTTTATTTTTAGTCACTATATAAGAATAGCCCCATTCACCATTCTCATCTTTTTTATAAACTGCTTTAATATCTTCCCAATCATAATGAAATGCGCAATACTGTGTAAGTTTCCTGTTATCTCGGGGAAATATAAAGCTATCAAAATGATCTCTGTATTTGTGCATATCACCTTTGTGATCCCTTAGTGGATAGCTCGTTATCTTCGTAGGAACTCTTGCTATTGGAACCTTAATCGTAGAAGAGCAGTCTGAAAATATGAAGACTGACAGTACACTGATTAGTATTCTATTTGTTTGTTTTATCTGCATATCCGCTTTTATATATATCTTGCAAAAGATTCATATTGTTAACTTTTATCATACAGCTACCATTCTTCTCTGCGTCCAAAATCATTCTTCTTAATCCTCATCTTAAGATGTCTTTTGTACCACCACATAAAATATAGTTTAAAGATAATGTCTTTGACCAGTGCCCACATGTTGTTCATACCAGTTTAAGTCTGCATCGTGCCAAACATACGGCATCCCAGGATCCTCTGTCCATCCGTGTTTAGAATAGTATTCGTAGTCTTTCCGAAGAAGGTTTGCTCTGTGTGATGCATGAAATGGTTCATAGCCTATCCAGTCAGGAATATCAATCGGCCAATCAACTTCATAAAACTCCATATTGTTATTATAGCCTCTGTCTTTCCATTCCATAATCATTATATTGACATAGTGTTTTAACATCTCAACGTGAGGTCGCCACATAACAGTAGCTGGATGATTTACCCATCCTTTTGCATCAGGCTTTGTTATTGCATTTATTATTTGCATACCTTCAACACGTTGCTTACCAAGCCTACGCCAATCTAATGCACGTGCAGATTTAACAAAATCCTTATATGGTAAGAATGTCTGCATTATACTTGTCTTCCATTTTCATAAACAGCTTTACATACTGGAAACCTTAGTGATAGTTTGCCAGTCTTATCCTTTGATTCCTCAAAATACTGTACAGTAATTTCCTTTCCAATAATATCATTTGGATTGTTATAGTAATGATTTCTCTCATCTAATGAAAAACCAGATCCTACAGATACTGTATTACCTTTGTGTTCAATTAGAACGTTTGTCATAGTCTGTATTGTAACTTCTTGCTTAAGCTCTTTATCAACGACCCTAAATGGTCCGTACTCAATGTCTTTAACAATATATTCTTCATCATGCATCTTCTTAACTTTAAGAATATCGTTAGAACGTTTACCTTTGTAAGGCGCATCTTTACGAAGCATAATACCTTCCCAACCCATTGACTCAGCCATCTCTAACAGACCAACAATCTCATCTTTATCTTCAACAAACTCATGAGTTACAATATCAATTGGAAAGTCATGGTCCCATAGTGGGTTACCGATC